>Ga0208195_1002445_pt1 | contig 17545 bp, 13 predicted proteins | sample AD_UKC077_MetaG_FD_184441 | JGI IMG/M metagenome (GOLD analysis project Ga0208195, IMG submission 184441) | Active sludge microbial communities of municipal wastewater-treating anaerobic digesters from USA - AD_UKC077_MetaG (SPAdes) (version 2) | ecosystem: Engineered > Bioreactor > Anaerobic >...
GGCGCATAGAAAACCGGAAAACCATACTGAATGGTCTTGAAAAATAGGTTCCAAAGTGGTATCCAAAATATGCGCGTTTTTGGTATCTTTTATATTGACGTTTACAGATGGGCTCTCTTACATTTGTTTTGGTGGACGTTTTTGGGAGAATTTGCTTCAATATATGGGCGGCCTCTAAAAATCTGCAGTTTTGCTTTCTTTGCAAATTTACTTGCCGTATTCTGTGGCGGAGTGCTAGGAATTTACATTTTAAAAGAGACAGATAATTACTATTTTGCATGCTCAAGCTATGCATTTATTGTTATTTTTGTATCTTTTTTAATAGTTCCGTGGCTGAGTAAAAGAATTGAAGAAGATTTTTTCAGGAAGCTCAATACCGACATATCAGGGGAAACAATAGACAACAAAAATCGATTCATAATTGACAAGCTTACCAATCTGGAGGGTGCAAGCTCGTTAACACCCAGGGAAATACAGATAGCAGAGATTCTACTCCAAGGGTACACAAATAACGAAATTGCTCAAAAACTACATATCAGCGAAAACACAATGAAAATACACGCCAGAAACATATATTCCAAAATGCATGTTTCCAACAAAAGAGAATTATTGCAGTTACTATATACTGAGTAAGTGTGATAATCAGTTCATAAACAGTTTACAAACTGTAGGTAGTCAGCTCCTCACAGTAGTTGCAGCGGTAGTGTATCTTACCATTCACGTGAGCCAGCTTGAATTTGGGAGTCACATAGACATCGGAATTGCTTACACATCTCGGATTCTTGCATTGGAACAATCCCTGCACCTCATCGGGAATATTAATATTCATCTTGTTCACTATCTTATCATTTTCTATGATATTTACAGTAATTGCAGGGTCAATGAGGCCAAGCATCGTAAGGTCCACATCGATCTTATCTTCAATTTTTATTATATCCTTTATCCCGTATTTACTGCTTGATACATATAATTGTATCAACCTATTTCCTACATTAATACTACCGCTCGCTATTAATGCTATGTGTAATTTTTGTGCAAATTTATAGCAAGTACTTTGTATACTAATCGACAAATAGCAATAGTATTTCCATATATATCCATACAATCTTTTGCTCAATTACAAATACTTCCTGTATATTGTTGAAACTCAGCTTCCAATCACTATATATAGTATAATCGCAAAAATAAAAGCCCTGATTCCTCAGAGCTAATGATGTATGAGTAAGTCTATAAGCCGGGTTCTGTATTGGATGATCATCTATCTAGGCTTATCGTCGCCGATAAGCTCAAGCGACCTTACCCGGAGACGGAACGGGCCGTTCCTGCCAAAGCAAAGCCTCGGCTGTCTCTCTATTTGGTCTTGCTCCAAGTGGGGTTTACATAGCCGGTTAGTTACCTAACCGCTGGTGAGCTCTTACCTCGCCTTTCCACCCTTACCGATTGAGAAGTGAGATGTGAGATGTGGGAGGTGAGACTATAAATCTGTCCCACTTCCCATCTCTCACTTCCCACCTCTCAACGGCGGTATATCTCTGTTGCACTAGCCTTAGAGTCGCCTCCACCGGGTGTTACCCGGCACCCTGCCCTATGGAGCCCGGACTTTCCTCGTATGCATAACTGCACACGCGATCATCTGGCTTACTCAAAATATTATTTTATGTTTTATCGTCAGATATTTATTATATATCCGAAAGGAGATTCAGTCAATATGATATATTAAGATGTTATGCCATATCTTTACTTAGCATCAGGATTTTTTGTAAAATAAAATCCTTCCGCAGCTTTGGCATTTCAGCTCTTGATTGCCGCCTTTCAGCGCTTCATAATCAATAGCGGGAACTTCCATCTTGCACCCGCTGCAAATGCGGTTTTTAACAAGGGCAACCGGATCGGAATGTGTTTTTATCAGTCTGTTGTACATTTCAAGACTTTCTTGATCAATGGATTTCATCATGCTGTCAATTTTGGCCTGAAGCTCTGATTTTTGTGCTTTCAACCCGGCAGCCGCCTTGTCGGCATCCTCTTTGCAATTCAAAAATTTCTTTTTAATAAATGCCAGTTTCTTTTTTATCTCAGCAAGTTCTTTATTAATATTATCCGCATCATTAATGAGTTCTATTATTTCATTTTCTGCCGCCTGCTTTTTTTCTTCAAGCTTTTCAAGTTGTTTCTCAATGTTCTCCAATTTTTTGACTGTGTTTGTTTCTTTGCTGAACTTGATTTCTAACGATGATTTCATGTTGTACTCTATGTTTCTAATCTCATTATTCCTTGCTTCCTGCCGGTAAGCATTTTTCTTCAATTTTTCTTCGCCTTTAAGGTATTCCTCTTTGAGCCTTTGATACTCCTCCTTATACTTTTTCATGTCCTTGTCTTCCTGAAGCTCTCTGAGCTTCCTGGTGATTGCACCCATTTCCTTATTCAGATGCTGCAGTTCATAAAGCAATGGCAAATTCATCAGACCATCTCCTTTTTCCTTTTAAAAAAATAAAAATAGGAATAGCTGACTATTCCTATAATACTCTCAAAATTTCCGTATTTGAGCATGATTCAAAAACATCCGCTTCAACCTTAAGCTCTCTGAATTTGTTCTTTAAAAATTCAGTAATATACTTCATCATTATCTTCTCTGTGCTGAAATGCCCTGCATCAATTACACACAAGCCCATTTCCAGAGCTTCAAGAGTGCTATGATACTGCAGGTCTCCGGTTATCAGCACATCCGCTCCGGCAAGCCTTGCAGAATTTATGAATTTGCTTCCCGAGCCGTTTAGAAGCGCAACCTTCCTGATACTCCTGTTCGGATCTCCTGCATACCTAATGTTTTCGGCATTCAGCAAGGTTTTCACATTTCCGGCAAACATGGAAAGAGTCGTTTCCCTTTCCAACTCGGCTATTCTCCCAAGCCCCATAACACGGCCTTCATTTTTTGTTTCATATATATCATAGGCTGCTTCCTCATAGGGGTGAGCCTTTAACATCTCCCCAACCACTTTGCTCAAAAGCTTCTCGGGAACTATTGTCTCCACCCTGAATTCCTCAACTCTCTCAAGGTTTCCTATGCTGCCGAGAAAAGGTTTTGCCCCCTCTTGAGGCTCAAAGGTGCCGATCCCTTTGCTTCTGAAAGTGCAGCCGCTGTATTTGCCTATATAACCCGCGCCTGCACGGCACATTGCATCGGCAACACTGTCCTCTTGCCCCGCAGGTACATAGACAACCAACTTGAAAAGCTTTTCCCTGTATGTCTCTTCAATAATTGTCCAATGCGAAAATCCGAGTTCTTTTGCAAAAATATCGTTCAGCCCCCCTGACACGATATCAAAATTGGTATGAAGACAGTACAGGGATATATCGTTCTTAACAAGGCTAATAAGCTTCCTGCCTGTGGCAGTATCCGTATTAACTTTTTTTATTCCGCTGAATATCATGGGATGATGGGATATTATCATATCAACATTATTATCTACGGCTTCTTCTATTACCCATTCCGTAACATCAAGGCAAACCATGATACGGCTGACGCGCTTCCTTCCGTCGCCTACAAGCAGGCCCACGTTATCCCAGCTTTCAGCAAGGCTTCTGGGTGCCAGTTCATCCAGCATTCCCGCAATAGTCTGACATTTTATCGTGCCCATTCAGCCACCTCCCTGTAATAAGCCAGCATTGCCCTGCATTCTTCGGCTCTCTCCCTGCAATTATCCGAATCCATAGCTTCCAGGGCAATCATTATTTTCTCCAGTTCTTTTACTTTTCTATTAATAAATTCCTCCAATAGAGGATGCTTTTTTTCAATAATCTTTTCTCCTATAAGCAATGGCCCCTTTGCTTCCCCCGCTTCCTCTCCGGGCTGCGACCATATGACTTCGTATATTTTATCCTGATCTTTTACCAGTTCCTCATCAATTATGTCAAAACCATGTTCAAGAAGCCATTCCCTTACCTTTTCCGAATCTCTCATCGGCTGAAGAATCAAAAGCTTGGCACTTTTTGCCGCATCTATGCCCTTATCCAAAATATCTCCTATGAGAATTCCTCCCATGCCCGCAATAACAATGACCTCTGCTTCCCCAGAATTTATCACCCTGAGGCCGCTTCCTTCGCGCACGCTTATCTTCGATTCCAGTCCATGATTCTTGATTCTTTTCCTGGATATCTCTGCCGGACCGCTGTTCACATCTGTGGCAATAACGCTTTTTACCCGTCTGTTCTTTATTAAATATATAGGAAGATATGCGTGGTCCGAACCGATATCCGCCAATGTCTCAAAGCCTTGTATACTGTCTGCTATAATTTTCAGTCTGGGAGTAAGATTCAATATCATCATCCTTACATTATTAATGTATAATTGCTGCTGCATGCTTCGACACCCTGCTCAGTTCCCGTGTCTTGCCTTATTATTATTTATTATACTACACTTTATAAATTTTTTTATTAATAAATGAGAAAAATACAATAAAGGAAGTGAAAAAAATGAGTAAGAAGCTTCATATCAAGCCGGAGGTAATACAAAAATTCAGTTGGGGAGGAACTACCAAGGAATGGGAGAAAGAAGCCGAGAAGCTGTCCAACCAGCTTGAAACCATGGAAGCAATCAATAATATTATTGAGAAGCAGGATTGCGAAAGCGAAATAAAAAAGCCTCCCGGCGGGGGAAACAAATAGGTGGATAGTAAAAAACCTGATACTTTCGTATCAGGTTTATACTCATAATAAATGGTGGGCCTTCAGGGACTCGAACCCCGGACCAACCGGTTATGAGCCGGTTGCTCTAACCAACTGAGCTAAAGGCCCGAAAATGGCTCCCCAAGTTGGACTCGAACCAACGACCCTGCGGTTAACAGCCGCATGCTCTACCGACTGAGCTATTGAGGAACTTTAAACTGACAAATATTATTTTACTAACTTTTATTATGAAAGTCAACAGTAAATTTTGTTTATTCAAGGAAATCCTTTAGCTTTTTGCTTCTGCTTGGATGCCTGAGCTTCCTCAATGCTTTTGCCTCAATCTGCCTTATACGCTCTCTGGTGACATTAAACTCTTTGCCAACTTCCTCCAAGGTTCTGGCCCTTCCATCCTCCAGCCCGAACCTCAGCTTCAGCACCTTTTCCTCCCTCGGAGTCAAAGTATCAAGCACCTCCATAAGCTGCTCCTTAAGCAGTGTAAATGCTGCCGATTCGGCCGGTGCGGGAGCGTCTTCATCAGGTATGAAGTCCCCCAAATGGCTGTCTTCCTCTTCACCAATAGGAGTTTCGAGAGAAACGGGCTCTTGGGCAATTTTCATAATCTCCCTTACCTTATCCTCCGACATTCCCATTTCAGCGGCAATCTCCTCGGGGATAGGATCTCTGCCAAGCTGCTGCAGGAGCTGTCTTGAAACCCTTATAAGCTTATTTATTGTTTCAACCATATGCACGGGTATTCTGATTGTCCTTGCCTGGTCGGCAATAGCTCTGGTAATTGCCTGTCTAATCCACCAGGTAGCGTAAGTACTGAATTTAAATCCCTTTGTATAGTCAAACTTTTCAACAGCCTTAATAAGCCCCAGATTACCTTCCTGTATAAGATCCAGGAACAGCATTCCTCTTCCTACATATCGTTTTGCAATGCTGACTACCAGCCTAAGGTTTGCTTCGGTAAGTTTCTTTTTGGCTTCGGAATCATTTTTCTTTATTCTATTTGCCAAATCGATCTCTTCCTCGGGGCTCAGCAGGGGCACTTTCCCTATTTCCTTCAGATACATTCTGACAGGATCATCTATACTAATACCTTCCGGAATGCTTATATCAAGATCGACTTCCTCCACATCCTCATCAAGAGGCGGAATATCCATATCATTATCTATTGCTCCTACCACATCTATGCCTTTAGTCTCAAGATATTCATACAGCTTATCTATCTGTTCAGGATCCATTTCCACTTCTTCAAAAGTGTCCATTATTTCCTTATATGTCAGCGATCCGTTTTTCTTTCCTTTATCAACCAATTCTTTTACATATGTCATTCTAAGTTCTTCTGTTTTCACCGTATCCCCTCCCTTCCGGATATTACCTCTTCTTCTTCTGCAGCTCTTTAATCTCAACAAAGATTTTATTGGCTTCTTCCTTTTTTCCTGCGTGATACATTTCATTCATTTTTTCTGTCATTTCCTGAATCGTTCTATCCAATTTCGATTGTCTGATCTTATCCAAGCTTGACTTAATCAGCCCGTCCACATCCGAATCCGGTAGTTTTTGGCTGAAGATTCCCGCGACTCTTGACTTTTCATCATCATTATCAAAGTAACTGATGATTTCACCTGCAGTTATTGCCTTATCCTCCTTATATGCCCTTTGGATGATTTCTGCAATCCTGACATGTATATCATTGGAAAAATCGGCCGGTTTCAAAATCTCAAAAATATTTTTTACTTTCTTGAAATAATAAATACATATATTAAGAAGATAAATCTCTGCTGTTATTTCTCCTTTTTTTAATTCCGGCTCGGTTTTTATACTATTTAATATATTATGTTTATTATTTCCATTTTTATTCTTTTTCCTGAGCCTGTTCAGCTCCGCATACAGAGCCTCCTCATTTACCTTCATAATACCGGAATACTTTCTGATATAGGCATCTACTTCAACGTTGCTTACAACGTTCTTCAAAATCTCGGAGAACCCTTTTGTAAATTTTATTCTGTCCTGTATGTTATTTATGTCCAAACCTCTTTTTAAATTTTCAATCTGATATTCAATAAGGGAAACACTCTTCCTTATTCTGTCTCTAAAAGCATCAATGCCTTCTTTCCTTATATACTCGTCGGGATCCTTTCCTGAAGGCAGGCTTAGTACCTTTACCACACAGCCTTCCTTCTCAAGGATTGCCAATCCCTTCAATGTCGCAGCCTGTCCTGCCAGATCCGAATCATATGCTATTATGATTTCATTTGAAAAACGCTTCAAAAGCTTAGCTTGATTTTCAGTAAAGGCTGTTCCTAAAGAAGCGACGGCATTCTCCACTCCAAATTGATGCAAAGCAATTGCATCCATGTAGCCTTCGACTACTACTATATTTTCCAGGTTCTGCACCTTTTTAACAAAATTCAAACCGTAAATATTGTAGCCCTTGTTAAAAACAAGCGTATCAGGTGAGTTGAGATACTTGGGCTTTGAATCATCTATTACCCTTCCTCCAAAAGCAATAACATTTCCCTTGAGATCTATTATGGGAAACATTATCCTGTTTCTGAACTTGTCGCGAAATTTCTCACCATCGTTATTCCTGACAATAAGCCCTGCCTTAAAAAGAAGCTCGGTATCAATATCCTTCCTTTTCATATGGTTCATCAGCCCATACCACTCATCCGGTGCATATCCCAAGCCGAACCTTTTGATGATTGCATCACTCAGGCCTCTTCTTCGGAGGTACTCCAAAGCTTTGGATCCGGCATTCAGATTGCTGTAGAAAAACCTTGCAGCTTCAGCATTTATCCTGTACAATGCCTTTTTTTGCTTAGCTCTTTCCAACTGTTTGGGATCCTTGTCCTCTTCCAGCTTTACCCCGGCTTTTTCAGCAAGCATTTTCACTGCTTCCACAAATTCAATTCTTTCGATTTTCTGGATAAATGTTATTACGTTGCCTCCGAAACCGCAGCCAAAACAATTAAATATCTGTTTAGATGGTGACACGCTAAAGGACGGTGTCTTCTCCGAATGGAAAGGGCACAAAGCCATATAATTGCTGCCGCTCCTCTTTAATGTCATATATTCTGAAATAACATCCACTATATCGTTTTTCTCAATTATCTCAGAAATCTTATCTTCTGAGAAAAACATCTTTTTTTCCACCTTTTACTTTAATCAAACGGTAAAATATGATATCATTAATTATTTATATAATAGTTCTCCATTTATCTTAAATATCCTTCATAATTTGTGAAATTAGAAAGCTGAGTGATTTTTCAAAGTTCCTGTCGTCACTGTCTGTACGCCTTGCGGGGCCTTTGGTTCTGCCGCCGCTCCTCCTGATTACTCCGGATACATGTCTTTCGAAAAGAAGCCGGTCAATATTGGATTCGTCAAATATCATACCGCTGAAAGATATAGCTTTCGCTCCCTTCCCAAGGGTCAGAGATGCAAGTCCAAAGTCTCCTGTCACTACAATATCTCCCTTTACTGCTTTATTAATTATTGCCATATCTACTGCCTGTGATTCATTATCAACCATTATTTTTTCCGCAGCCGCATTTGAATAGTTGCTGTAATGACATGTGCTGTGAAAAAAAACAACACCGACCCCACATCGTGCTGCTGTTTTCTCAATCAAATGCGTAACGGGGCAGGCGTCCCCGTCTATCAATATTCTCATACATATACCTCTAATTAATAATTAACGTAACAAGATAGTTTTTATTCGACAAATAATCCTAATATCCTTCAAAAGAAAATAAATTTTATGGATATTATTTCCCTGCTATACTCGCCAGGGGGATGGAATAAACAGCTCGGTAAATTTGTTTATGGCAAAACGGTCGGACATTCCTGCGATATAATCACATGCAAGTCTTTCTATATCTATATTATCCGCATCCCTATTCTCCCTGATATTCTCAATGGGCATTTCCTCAGGGTTTTGCACATAGTATTCATACAAGCAGCTTATTATATTCCTGGTTTTCTTCTCTTCCGCCTTGGCCTCCGAACCGATATATACATTCTCAAACATGAATTCCCTAAGCTCATCAGTAGCCTGCCTTACCATACTGCTCATCATAATCTCATTTTTATCCATGCTTTGGGTTATTATGTCGGTTATCATTGTATTAATCCTTTTCTTGTGGGTATCTCCAAGTATTGCAATACACTTCTCGGGAAGTGAGGACATTTCCAATATACCCCCTCTAAGTGCATCATCAATGTCATGGTTTATATATGCAATCCGGTCGGAAAAGCTGACAATATTTCCTTCAAGCGTTTCAGGCCCGATATCTCCCGTATGCCTCAAAATACCGTCTCTGACCTCATAAGTCAGGTTAAGGCCTTTTCCTCCCTCAAGTATATCTACAACCCTGAGGCTTTGTTCATTATGCTTGAACCCGACCGGATGTATTTCATTCAATACCTTCTCTCCGGCATGTCCGAAGGGTGTATGCCCCAGGTCGTGTCCGAGAGCTATTGCCTCGGTGAGGTCTTCATTCAGTCTGAGACCTCTTGCTATGGTCCGCGCTATCTGGGATACCTCCAGAGTATGGGTCAGCCTTGTCCTGTAATGATCCCCTTCGGGAGATATGAATACCTGCGTCTTGTGCTTAAGCCTCCTGAATGCCTTCGAATGCAGTATCCTGTCCCTATCCCTCTGATAATCGGTTCTTATATCGCATTTTTCCTCCCAAGTCTGCCTCCCTTTGGAATTTACACTTAAAGAGGCGTACTTGGAGAGGTTATTTTTTTCCATGTTTTCGGTTATTTCTCTGATTTTCATAAACACGACTCCCTCTGCAATATCTCAAAAAATTGCATAGCACATTAATTTAATATACAACAAAAACTTGAAATCTCCTTTTTCACGGAAAAAATTTTACAATAAATAATCGGCCGTGCAAATTCGCACAGCCGATTTCCCTACTCTGCCCCAAAGAAATACTTGTTTATATCATCCACTACTTTTTTTAGTTTATCCTTGTCCGCATAGAAATATTTGATATTTCTAATTTTTTCTTCCTTGATTAATCCGGCCTGCTTTAAAATGTCCAAATGATGGGATACAGTGGGAGTTGACAGGCCCACCAGGTCGGAAAGAGCCTTCCCGTAGCTTTTATTGTTCATAAGTATCCGTAATATCTCCATCCTCGACTTATCATCAATTATCTTTAATACTGAAGACAGCTCTTCCAATAAAGCCTCACGCTTGTCCCTGGTCACTCTGCAGTCAAAAACCACATATATCCTATCACCGGAGTATATTCTCAGGCTTTTCTGGGGTGATATGAAATATGAAGGAATTATATAGTATTCTTTAAACCCGCTGAACAATTTCCTTGATCTTCCGGAGATTTTTTCAAGCACGGATTCCACGCTGTCTTTCCCTGTAAAGCTTTCTACATACTGTATCCCGGCTTCCATTTTTTCCTTGCACCGGTCCAGCTTTGCCATAAAATCATGAGCATAAACTTTTTTAAATAAATTTATAGTATCTCTTTTTATCTTCTCAGGAAATTCAAAAAATTCCATAAGCTCGCTTTCTTCTACTGCCCACTTTGTTTTTTCCTGTATCCTGCTCCGCTCCTTCTTATATGCAAATGCCTTCTGAATCTTGGTTCTCTCAACTTCCTCATTTAAGAAGAAATAAAAAAAGTCCAGCAAATCGAGCCGTTCAATGTACCCTATGAATTCCGGTATTGATGTAAGTATGCCGCTTTCCAGTATTAGATTCAACATATTCATCCAGCCTGATGAAAACAGCTTAATGGTATTCAAAGCCTCCAGCTCTTCCTGCTTGAATCCGGAAAGAACCTCCTCCGCCCACCTTAACTCATACTGATGATGAGCAGCGTCGGTAAGCAGGTGAACAGCGCATATAAGTTCGACAACCGGAGAATTCACAATCCTTACTAAAGGCTCGTCGGACTCTCCGTATATTTCCATTGCCATTTGCAGCACCCCTTTAAAAAAAGCTTATTATATAAGTAATTCGATATATATCTAATTAATTATATTATCAATAATCTAACAAACATGCAACCTCAAGTTTAAATAAATCAGGACAGTATTCTCAGTTCCTCTTCATTCAGCTCCCTGTATTCTCCGGGTTCAAGAGTCTCATCCAGCTTCAGCTCCCCCATGGAAATGCGCTTCAAAAATATCACTTCCTTGCCGACTGCCTGAAACATCCTTTTGACTTGGTGGAACTTGCCCTCATATATAGTAACCTCAACATGAGAGATGCTTCCTCTTACAAGTATTTGAAGCTTTGATGCCATGGTTTTGTACCCGTCCTCCAGGATTACCCCCTTGCCGAAAGCTTCCGCATCCTCCTGGCTTACCCTCCCTGCAACCTTTGCTATGTATGTCTTCGGAACATGCTTCTTCGGAGACAGCAGCCTGTGTGCCATCTGTCCGTCATTGGTAAGCAAAAGCAGGCCTTCGGTATCTTTGTCAAGCCTTCCCACGGGAAAAGGCTTAAAGGCCTTGAATTCGTCCGGCAGCAAGTCAATAACCGTCTTCTCCCTGCTGTCGACCGTGGCGGATATGACTCCTTGGGGCTTGTTCATCATTATATATATGAAATCCTTGTACAAGAGCTTACGGCCCCCTACCTTTATTTCCTGAGAATCAGCCGTCACCTGCTGCCCCGGCTCCTTCACAACAATCCCGTCTATTTCGACAAGCCCGCCCGAAATCAGTTCTTTTACTTCTTTTCTGGTGCCATACCCCATATTGGATAGTATCTTGTCAATTCTCTGCTTTTTGCCCATTACTGTATCTCCTTATAGGAAGAATGCGACTTATAATCAAGGGTTTGTAAAGTACTCCGACTGTAGGGGAAGTATGTTCTCCTCACCTTCCAAAGCCAGCAAAATCACTGGCGTGGGTCCCATCTCTGCAAGCCCGTCTGGTTATTTTGCCTGGAAGCCTTTCCGTTCCGAGGTCAGGTGGAAGGTTTCGTCGAATATAGCTTCCCCACGTCGGTATTTGCATTTCCTTTATACATATGGCAGTATTCTGCAGGATGCATACTAAGCAAGAGCTTGTATAGTATATCGAGGCACACTTTTATGAGACATGGGGACGTTTCGCGTGTCTCGCTTTCAGTGAGACAGGAGAAACGTCCCCCGTGTCTCATATACGGGGACGCGGGGACGTTTCCCCGCGTCCCCATGTCCCCGTCGCAATTTCCTTCGTTTTCGCATTATTATACCACAATCTAATGAAGTTTGAAAAATATATTTAATTGGAATATAATATAATTTAACTATGCTGTAGTTTCCGCAATTTCCAGTGCTTAAGGAGGATTTTATGAATAAGGAATATGTAATCAGGCTCTACAATGATATATGCAATAGGCTTCTCCGGCTGGATTTGCCTGATAATTCGAAGGATGCAGCTAAAAAGTATATAGAAGACGTCAGCTTTATTGAGAATCTTCACAAGATTGTCAGGAACAGGGATTACAGCTGCAATTCCGTTCTGCTGCTGTGCCAAAGCCTTATGAACCAAGTTGCAGAGGATAATATTCCCTCAAATTGGCTTGAATATGTATATCAGTATACCCTGAGCAAATCCTTCCCCCATGCCGTTGAAGCGGAGCTTAAGAATGGATTGGAAGGCTCATGCAGCATATATCTGCAGACTCTCAGAGAGATTTCCGAATTCCAAAAAAACGGCTCCGACAATACATGGCAGAGCAGATATCCCATACGATTCCTATCTTCTGAAGAAGAAAACGAATTGGAAAACCCAATTGAATATAAGAAATTCCTTAAGGCCTTTGATGAACTGTATGTATATGAAATGATGAAGCTGAATCAGGAGGTCTTGGGCTTTAATACCCTTGACCATATCTGCGGGGTGCATTACCTGGCTTTATATATAGGAAGGGAACTGAAAAAAGCCGGAATCCCAATTGACCTTGGCAGAGTTTCGGGAGCCGCAGCTGGCCATGACATTGGAAAATACGGATGCAAATCTTCTGAATCCAAGAGGGTGCCGTATCTTCATTATTACTATACCGATTTGTGGTTCAGAAATCATGACATTACCTATATTGGCCACATAGCCACAAACCATTCCACCTGGGATCTTGAGCTTGAAAACCTTCCCCTTGAGTCCCTGGTACTCATATACTCAGACTTCAGAGTAAAACATGATGCAACCGGAAACACAAGAGAAATGCATATCTATCCCCTGAAGGATTCCTTTAATATTATTCTGGATAAACTGGATAATCTGGATGCCATAAAGGAAAAGAAGTACAGACGAGTATATTCCAAGCTTGCGGACTTTGAGGATTATTTGATAAGCCTTGGTATAGAAGTTGATATAAATAGCATCAGCAAGGGCATAAGAAGGGAATTGGGAATAAAAAACCGTCATTATTCCCTGATGAGCGGGAACCAGGTAATCAAAAGTATCAAGCACCTGGCAATCAGCCATAACATAAATCTTATGTATCAGCTTAGGGATGAAGCTTCCCTTAACCGCATACTGGAATCAGCCAGAAGTGAAGCCAACTGGAAAAAGCTTCGGGAGTATTTAAGAATTTTTGAAGAATACTCTACCTATCTTACACAGAAACAAAAACTCATTACTATCAGATTCCTTTATGAACAACTGGTGCACCCCGAGGATGATATCAGAAGGCAATGTGCAGAGCTGATAGGACTATTGATAGCAAGATTCGATGAAAAATATCGCAAAGATGTGCCCGAAAACGCCATACTTGACACTCCCGTAATGACAAGCTTCGAGTTGCTGGACAAATATATGCAGCTTCTGGTCAGCCCTGACCATAAAATAGTACCTCTCCACAAAAGTTACCTGGGGTACAGCATCAGTATCATAGTATCTTCATTGTTTTCACACTGCGGCAAGAGCCAGACAGAAGGCTTCAGAACTGTTGCCGCCAAATACTATAAGGAAGGCGCCCGCAGAAACAATGAGACAAAGCTGTATCTGCTCGAAGCCTTAAGGTATATGCCTGTCTGCGGTGACCATGAAGCAGACAGGATAATCTGCAGCTATGTCAAAAGGCGGCTTAGCGATAAAAGCAATGCAATCAGGCTTTCCGCAATGGACGTGGCATATAATATCCTTGCCCGTTCCCGGAAAAATACCGATACATCCGGAGATAATACCGCGATCGGCAGCCTGGCACTCTCTGTCAAGGAAATGATATCAGGCACCCATAGAAGATCCGGCGTTGTTTCCGAAAACTATCTGAAACATAAAATCGCATGCTTGCTGGAAATGGAGCCGGCGGTACTGAATAAATTCCATGAGTACTGCCATAAGGACCTTCACAAGCTTTCAGAAATCTCATTGAGCAACCTTAAAACCGCAACAGAATGGGTAATAAAAAGAATTCAGCTGGATCTGCTTCTGGACAATTCATTAAGTAATCCAAAATCCAACGGGTTTTATTCAGCTATGCATTTTTGCAATCTTATGAAGGTCAGTGCCTCCGAAAGTGTCCGCAATCGTGCCGGAGAGGCTCTGACACATATAGTTTCCCACTTGTCCCCGGAGCAGAGGAATGACATTGCCGTGGAAATGCTCCGTGCCCTTGAAATTGAAGGATACCAGTTCGCAGAATACATTCCGAACTACCTGGGAAAAATTATACTATCCCTTGAGCCCGTGGAACTTGATGAGGTCCTTGACGATTTCAAGGAGAAGATAAAGAACTCCACCCCCCACTTGGACTCTCTGATATTAAAAACCATAGGCATTACAATAGCAAATTATCCATCCTATATCAAAACATTTAAAGAGAAAAGGGAAGTCTTCGAAAACAGGCTCGTAAGGATGCTCAGTATCATAATCAACGGGCTTGCCCATTATGACGCAGATGTAAAACAGTCTGCCTTCAGCGTTTTAGGCAAGGAGATCTTCGGTTCAAGTACTCTGATGCCGGAAGAAAAGAACGAGATTTTTATCCGTATTGCCAAGAAGCTGCTCACACTGCTTGAGGACGATATCCGGGAAGGGCTGTTGTTCCTTACGAATTCAGCAGGCTTAATCAATATTTACAGGTTTATTTCCGATTATACTTTCTTTTACAAAGATATTGAAATAGCTGTCCCTGAGAAGGTTGCACTTTTCCCGGGGGCTTTTGATCCTTTCTCTCTGGGGCACAAGGAGATTGCGAGAGCAATACGTGATATGGGCTTTGAAGTTTACCTGGCCGTGGACGAATTTTCCTGGTCAAAGAAAACCCTGCCTAATCTTATCAGGAAAAGCATTATTAATATGTCCGTTGCCGAAGAATTCAACATATACATCTATCCCGAGGATTATCCAACAAATATTGCGAATCCTTTGGACCTTGAGGTACTGAGGAACAATTTCCCGGCGTCGGAGGTTTATATAGTTGCGGGAAGCGATGTAATGATTAATGCCTCGGCATATAAAAAAGAAATAAGCAAAAACTCCGTATTAACTTTTTCACATATAATATTTGAAAGGAAGAGTTCCTATAATCAATATGAAAAAGATGCAGGCAAGCTTTCGGAAACAATCGGCAAAATCGACGGAAAGGTAATCCGCCTCTCTCTTCCTCCTCAATATGAGGATATCAGTTCTACCCAGATAAGAAGCAATGTTGATGAAAACAGAGATATATCAATGCTGGTGGATCCTCTGGCCCAGAAATTCATCTATGAAAACGGATTCTATCAGAGTGAGCCCCAATATAAGTCAATGGTACAGACAGAGTCCATCGAAATCGAAGTAGTGGAGAAAGCAAGCAGAGAGCTGTTCAATGAATTATCCTCATCCCTGTGTATCGACAAAGAATCCCTTGCAGACAGCCTAGGAAAGTTTCTGGGAAAAATAGCCTCAAGGCTTCTATTAATCAGAGATGCGGATCATAAGAGGCAAATCCTTGGTTTTTCTGCTTTTCACAGAATCAGCTCCAGCTTCCTTTACCAGGAATTCGGGAACAGTTCCGTAACTGATTATATAAGAGAAAACTCCACAGGAAAAATAGTGAGTATTGACGGTTTATTCATATTGAATAACACCGTTCTGGAAAACATGGAACAGATTCTTCTGGCGGAAACACTGGCTTACTGTATAGCCCGGGATTATGACTACGCAGTATTCCACAGCACATTAAGCCCCATATCCTACGACATGCTTGAAGCCCTCAGGCTGATGGGCTTCAGGGATCTGCCCTGTCCCGGATGCCTGAACAAAGTGCTGGCAGTAAATATAAGCACCCCCTGCGCCTTGAACCTGGATATAGAAACCATAATCAAGGAACCATACGTAAGCAGCAGCTCTTTTAAGGATATAGTCTCAAGAACCAGAAAGAGGCTTCAAAGCACTCTTGCTGAAGTATATGCGGGAAATCTGATACTGCCCTTTGACAGGGCAGTCATGGACAGCACTCTGGTTAAAAAAATATGCGAGGTGAATGTGGTTCCCACAAAGCCTTTGAAGCCAAGGCACCTGGGGCCTGCTATGTGCGTACCCTACGGCAATATACTCAGCAGAAGCATTATTCCCAACACAGTAACAAAGGCACTTCATACAGAAAGGCTGTACGGCCCTGATGCTAAAGATTACAAGGTCGGGAGTTTCCCGTATTATCTTGATCTTGAAATCCAGATGAAGATGCTGAAATCCTTTGACAGGCCCATTATTCTGGTGGATGACACCCTTCATCACGGCTTCAGGCTGAAAACCCTGGACCCAATGCTGAAAAAAGAGAATATTGAGATAAGGAAGATAATAGTCGGCATACTTTCCGGAAAAGGGAAGGAATTAATGGAAATTCAGGGGAATGATACGGATTGTGCATATTTTATTCCGCGTCTGAGAGAATGGTATAACGAAAACAACTTCTATCCCTTTATTGGCGGAGATGCTTTATGGAGGGGCATATATCCGAAAAGGAACCTGCTTCCCTCAATAAACCTGATACTCCCTTATACCTCACCCTCTTTTCTTAACGAAACATCAAAAAAATCAATATATATGCTTTCGCATACCGCCATGGAAAATGCGATAGAAATACTGACAACCTTGGAGGATGAATTCCAGGCCATTAATGAAAGGAGCCTGACCCTGTCTTCCATGGGGCAGGTGTTTATAACACCCAGGTGTCCCGATCACGGCAAAAACATGGACTATGACCTTAGCCTGAGCCCATCCTTCTATCTTAAAAACGATTTGGAGCTGTTAGACAGGCTCGAGCGAATCATATGCAATATATTTTAGGATATACATTTGATACATGTTTCGGATATTCTAAAATATATTCCTTGATTCTTAGAATACGTCAAGACTACCAGTTATAATGAATCGGCTGCACACAGGCGTATTCTATATGAAATACATCGGGGGTAATATGATGTTTTATTACAGGCTATTCAACAAGACCCTGGTATCCCGGAAAAAATACCGGCAGTTGGAAGAAATCCCGGAAGCGGAAGCAGCTTCTGATGCCGGACGTATATTTGTGCTGGACAGCAGCCCTCCCGGAGAAACAAGAAGAAGCTTCTGCGCTTCACAGCCCGACCTTGTTTACGCCTTGAAGGAAGGCCTTGATATGCTTCTTCTTCCCGATTCAGAGGATAATAACCTGCCGGATTGGATAATTAAAGCTGTCAGCGGCAATAATGTAACCAGGATCAATACCGAATACCCCAATTGGCAGGATGTGCTGCTTTATGAGACACCTGCAAAATGGAGAATAAATGTTGCAGGCCTTGGGGATGTGGGAGGAACACTTGTCTCAGGCCTGAGGCTTCTGGGGATTGGCTCGGTATCACAAATAGGAATTTTTGATATAGACCCAAACAAAGTCAGACGCTGGGAGTATGAGGCCAATCAAATATTGGAC
>Ga0208195_1002482_pt1 | contig 17292 bp, 15 predicted proteins | sample AD_UKC077_MetaG_FD_184441 | JGI IMG/M metagenome (GOLD analysis project Ga0208195, IMG submission 184441) | Active sludge microbial communities of municipal wastewater-treating anaerobic digesters from USA - AD_UKC077_MetaG (SPAdes) (version 2) | ecosystem: Engineered > Bioreactor > Anaerobic >...
ATGGGCCATCCAGGACTCGAACCTGGGACCTACTGATTAAGAGTCAGTTGCTCTACCAGTTGAGCTAATGGCCCATACCGTGTTCTGGTACGCCCGGGGCGACTCGAACGCCCGACCTGCGGATTCGAAGTCCGACGCTCTATCCGACTGAGCTACGGGCGCTTACCACACATATTATGGGGTGAGTGAAGGGGATCGAACCCTCGGCCACAGGAGCCACAATCCTGCGCTCTACCAACTGAGCTACACTCACCATAGGCTCTTGAGCGCGCCTGAGAGGATTCGAACCTCTGGCCTACGGATTAGAAGTCCGTTGCTCTATCCAACTGAGCTACAGGCGCCCATCCAACCTGCTTTGGTCGGGGCGAGAGGATTTGAACCTCCGACCCCCTGCTCCCAAGGCAGGTGCGCTCGCCAGGCTGCGCTACGCCCCGTAGAGCAGCCTTATAGCAGAGGGTATATGGCATGGCAAGCATTTTTTCTCATGCAACCACATCCTCTAAGCAGGGGATTAGACTGTTATTCCTCGGGGTTTTCCCCGCCTTCAAGATCATCGATTCCCTGCGCCCCTAAAAAAACCGTGCCGGAGGGCCTTGAGCTGCACGGAAGGCGACCCCGGCCGCCCCACCCATCACTATTGTCCCAGGATATCTCTTAAAAGGCGCTCCTCGGTTTCTTCCATCTCTCTGGTCATCTCCTCAGACACGCCTTCGTGATTGTACCCGGCAAGGTGGCAGATGCCGTGCACAAGGAGCTCGAGCATCCGCTCGTCGAGCCTCATCCCGGATTCCTGCGCCTCCTGGAGCGCCTTTTCCATGGATATCACCACGTCGCCCAGATGCTCTCCCTGGGGGCCCTCGCCCTCCTGCTGGGGAAAGGAGATGACATTGGTGGGCCGGTCCCGGTCCAGATAGGTCCTGTTGAGATCCCGGATCTGATCGTTGTCGACCACTACCACCGAGAGCTCCGCACCCTGCCTGCCGAGCAGCTCAAGCGCCCGAAGCGCCCACTCGCCCAGCGGGATGTCATCGATCGGATACCGGCCCTGGAGGTTCTGGATGTCAATGACTGCCATTGGACGAGCACCTTTCGTAGGCCTTGATGATCTTTGCCACCACCTTGTGACGGACCACGTCGTCCTCGCTGAAATAGATGAAGCCGATCTCGTCGATGTTTTTCAGAATCTGGTCGGCCTCGATGAGGCCGGACTTCACCCCCGAGGGCAGATCGATCTGGGTGACGTCTCCGGTGATGACCGCCTTGGAGTTGTACCCGAGCCGGGTCAGAAACATCTTCATCTGCTCGGAGGTGGTGTTCTGGGCCTCGTCGAGGATGATGAAGGCATCGTTTAAGGTCCTGCCCCTCATGAACGCGAGCGGCGCCACCTCGATCTGGTCCCTGCTGATGAGCCTCAGCACGTGGTCGTGCTCGAGCATGTCGTACAGCGCGTCGTAGAGCGGCCTTAAGTACGGGTTCACCTTCTCCAGGAGATCGCCGGGCAGGAATCCGAGCTTCTCGCCCGCCTCCACGGCCGGCCTGGTCAGGATGATCCGCTCCACCTTTTTCTTCAGGAGATGGGACACCCCCATGGCCAGGGCCAGGTAGGTCTTGCCGGTGCCCGCGGGCCCGATGCCGAACAGCACGTCCTTGACGCGCATGGAGTCGATATAGCGCTTCTGCTGCAGGCTCTTGGGCACGATGACCTTCTTGGTGGACGAGATGTAGATGCTGTCTTTGAACACGTCTTCCAGATTGACGTTGCGGTCTTTGGCCAGCATCCTCACCGCGTACCACACATCGTCCGGGTAGAGGGGGAAACCGCCCTTGATGAGCTTGTAGAGACCCGTCAGGGCATGTTCCGCGAGCTCGACATCGTAATCCTCACCCGAGAGCTCGATGGTGTTGCCCTTGAGCGAGCACTTGACTCCGACGGATTCCTCGATGATCTTCAGATGGGAGCAGCTGTCCCCGGCGAGCTGGCGCAGTATGTACGGATCTGGAAACTCAACGCTTGGCATCGAAAGCGATCTGCCTCTTTTTCATGATCTTCTGCTTCCTCATGATCTCTTAAGAGTTCTGATATATCAAAAAACATGCGAAGACAATACCCTCTTCTGCCTGGGCCGTTCGCAAGCATTCGGAACCTTTATGAAAATATCCCCTTTAAGGGCCGATGGGTTCCGTGCCGCGCCTTTGAAAAAGCCCTTGATCGAGGATGATGAGGGTGTGAGCCTCTCTTGAAGGAACGGCTCGGTTTCAGAGGCTGTGCCGCCATTATAATACGAGGACATCCCGGAGGGTATCGACTGGTCCAGCCGGGGAATTCCCTCAGAAACCGAGCTACAGTCTCCTGAAGGCTATTCTCATATTGCGCAGTTGTCTTTTTGTGTACTATGTACGTCACATGTTCAAAGCAAAAATCATAGACACGTTCAGCGCGGCCCACAGCCTGCGCGGCTACCGGGGCGACTGCGAGAGGCTCCACGGGCACAACTACCGGGTGGAGGTGGCGGTGGCATCCCGGGATCTCGATTCCATGGGGGTCGTCATGGACTTCCGCGATCTCAAGCGGCTCGTGAAAGAGGTTCTGGCAGGGCTCGACCACCGGTATCTCAACGATATCGAGCCCTTTTGCGAGCAGAATCCCTCTGCCGAGAATATCGCCCGGCACATCTTCGCCTCCTTGTCCCCTTCCATCGAAAAGCCGCTTAAGCTCCACGAGGTGGTCGTGTGGGAGAACGATACCTGCTGCGTGTCTTTCTGCGGAGACGCGTGACCATGAAGGACGTCCAGAAGGAGAGGCCGGATAATCCGCTGTACATCCAGAAGGTCGGCGTGAAGGGAATCTCGTACCCCATCGTGGTCTCCGACAAGCTCAAGGGCCGGCAGGATACGGTGGCGTCCATCAACCTGTATGTCGACCTGCCGCGGGTGTTCAAGGGAACCCACATGAGCAGGTTCATCGAGGTGCTCAACGAGCACCGCGACAACATCCACATCAAGAACTTCGAGCACATCTTGAATGAGATCCGCACCGCCCTGGAGGCGGAAAGCGCGCACATGGAGGTGGAATTTCCCTACTTCATCGAAAAGAGCGCTCCGGTCACCGGCTCTGTTGGTCTGATGGAGTACCGTTGCCGCCTCATGGGCATGGTGGGGAAGAGGCGCGAGTTCCGGGTGATGGTGAAGGTACCGGTACAGACACTCTGCCCCTGTTCCAAGGAGATCAGCGCGTACGGCGCGCATAACCAGCGCGGGCTCGTGACCGTGGAGGTGTGCTACGAGCGTTTCTTCTGGATCGAGGATCTCATCGATCTCGTCGAGCGGTGCGCATCGAGCCCGGTGTACCCCATCCTCAAGCGGCCTGACGAGAAATATGTCACCGAGTACGCCTATGAGCATCCCATGTTCGTGGAGGACGTGGTGAGGCTCGCGGCTGCGTCGTTGAGTGTAAAGAGTGAGTTTTCATGGTTTTCGGTGGAGGCGGAGAACTATGAGAGCATCCACAACCACAGCGCCTATGCGTACATAGAGAGCGAGGGCCGTGGGTAAAGCATCTCTCCCGGTGGGCAAACTGCCCCTGCCTCTGCTGGAAAGACTGCTCCGGAGCATACCCTCTAGCGACCCGAACATTCTGGCCGGCCCCGGCATCGGGGTGGACGCCGCGGTGGTTCGCTTCGGGGAGCAGACCCTGGTCTTCAAGACCGACCCCATCACCTTCACCAGCGAGAACATATCCCGGTATCTCGTGACCATAAATTCCAATGACATCGCCTGCATGGGCGGCATTCCCCGGTATCTGCTGGTGACCTTCCTGCTCCCGGCCGGTTCGACCACCACCGCATCGGTGGAAGAGCTGTTCTCCGACCTCAGACAGGCATGCGCAGCCATGGACGTCGCCCTGATCGGGGGGCATACCGAGATCACCTACGGCATCGAGCGGCCCCTGGCGGCAGGCTTCATGATCGGGATCATGGAAGAAGGAACGGTGCACCGTTCCCGGGGTGCCGGAGCGGGAGATCTCATCCTGCTCTCGAAGCGGATTCCCATCGAGGCCGTGTCCGTCATCGCCTCCGAGGCATCCCACCGGCTTGACATCGACGCGCAGACGCTTGCAGAGGCCCGCTCGCTCATCCTCGATCCAGGCATCAGCATCCTCAAGGAGGCGCGGATCGCCTGGGGCCTCGGGGGCGTCACCGCAATGCACGACCCCACCGAAGGCGGACTCGCCACCGGCCTCAGAGAGCTGGCCCTGGCGAGCGGGTGCGGAGTGGAAGTCTATCGGGATCGTATCCCGGTGCTGCCGATCGCGGAGAAGATCCTGCCCCGGTTTTCCATCGACCCCCTTGGCGCCCTGGCCTCGGGCTCTCTGGTGGTCTGCTGCGAGGAGCACAGCGCAGGTGGGATCATCGCTGCGTGGGCCGAAAACGGGATCGAGGGCTCGATCATCGGGCGCCTCACCGAGGACCGGGACATGGTCCTCGTCCGGGACGGCGCCAGGACCGGGCTGCCGGAATTCCCGGCCGACGAGGTCACCAAGATCTTTTCGCTGCGCGAAAGATAGCTGCAGAATTTCGTGTTGTCCAGGGCCGCCAGAATCTCCCCGAACCCCGGAGACCTGTGGCCCGGCGATGAAAGCGCAACACAGGGAAGACCATCTCCCTGCTCCTTTAGTGGCGGCGGCGCCCAGGCTCCGGACATAGACGGGGAGCAGGGGCCACGCCCAGGAGCACCACGAACGAGATGGCGGAAAGCAGCCAGAGTATCCGCACGGACATCGGATTCACCAAAAAAGGGCGGCTACTTTTTCACCAGTTGCATGACCAGAGAGGTATCGCCGTTTCCCGAGAGGAATTTATCGTTGGCTAGCAGCCTGAGCAACAGATCGATGTTGGTGATTACGCCTTCGATCCTGGTTTCGTTCAGCATCCGCGTCATGCGCTTCAAGGACCCTGCGCGGGTGCTGTTGTGGGCTATGAGCTTGACCAGAAGGGGGTCGTAGTACGAGCTGATGACACAGTTGGGAAACAGGTGGGTATCCACCCTGGCTCCCGGCCCACCCGGCAGGCGCACAGAGGTGACGCATCCGGTGGTGGGCATGAAGTTTTTGGCCGGATTCTCGGCATTGACCCGGCATTCGATGGCGTGGCCGCTGATGCTGGCGCTGCCGGTGCTCAACCGGGAGCCCGCGGCGATCATGAGCTGTTCTCTCACCAAGTCGATACCGGTCACCATCTCCGTCACCGGGTGCTCCACCTGGAGCCGCCCGTTGATCTCCAGGAAATAGGTGCTTCCGCTCTGATCCATGAGGTATTCCACGGTTCCCAGGCCCTTGAACCCGATGGCGCCGATGATCATTTCAGACCATTTCCAGAGATTGTCGCGGGTTCTGGTGTCGATATTGGGTATGGGGGCCTCTTCGATGATCTTCTGGTGGCGCCGCTGGATGGAGCATTCCCGGTCGCCCAGCACCTGGATTCCGCCCTGCCCGTCCGCGAGGATCTGCACCTCCAGGTGCCGGGGGCAGGAAAGATAGTGCTCCATATACACCTCGTTACGGCCGAACGCCGCGTTCGCCTCGCTGCTGACGCTGACGAACTGCTGGCGGAGCTGGTTCTCGTCATAGGCCACCTTCATCCCCCTGCCGCCGCCTCCATAGAGCGACTTGAGGATTACCGGCATCCCGAGCTGCTTGGCTATGGTGATGATCTGCTCGACATTGGAGATCTTGCTGTAGGAGCCGGGGATGGTGGGAATGTTCAGCGACTTGACGACCTGCTTGGTCCTCGACTTGTTGCCGATGGTCCTCAGCGCCGTGCTGGAGGGGCCGATAAAGGCGATGCCGTTCTCCTCGCACAGGGCGGCGAAACTGGGGTTTTCCGATAGAAAGCCATAGCCCGGATGGATGGCGTTCGCCTTCCACACCAGGGCCGCACTGATGATGGACTCGACGTTCAGGTAGCTCTTCGACGGCTGCGCAGGACCGATCTGGACCGCCTCGTCGGCATACGACAGGTACTCCATGTCCCGGTCGGCCTCGGAATACACGGCAATGGTTTCCAGCCCCATCTCTCTGGCCGTTCTGAGCACCCTCAAAACGACCTCGCCCCGGTTCGCGATCAGAAGCCTCTTCATACCGCAAGTTTGTATGTCTCTTTAGAAGCGCAAGTCAAGGTTCATATGGCCCGCAGGATCCCTGGATCACTCTCGTACGCCTCTTCCGGCCGGGGCTCCACCCGAGGGGACAGTGGGGCAGCCGCGCCCGCACGAAGAGAAAGGGCCTTGTGCTCGGCTCCGCAAAACGCTATGATGCGGCCCTTCCTGATGAAATGGATTCTTATTGCGAGTGGGCATAAAACTGTCATGAAGGGAGAAATACGTGAGAACATCAGCGCTGTACATCTTTGCCGCCTTCACCATGTTCCTGTTGCCCGCCACGGCTTGGCCCTTCGGTGAAACCTCGATCAACTACCTCTGTGAGCGCCTGGTGGAAAAGGGACTGGAGAAAGACCAGGTCCAGGCCCTTTTCAGCGACCCGAGGCTGGCCGCCACGCCCGAGGTGGTCATCAAGAACCTCTTCCATTCGAGCCCCAAGGGGACCGCAAAACAGCCCAACCACATGTATATCGCCCCGGAGTATATCACCAAGGGCAGGGAATACATCATCGAGAACGCCCAGGCCCTTTCCGCCCTGGAAAAGCGCTTCGGGACCTCCCCGCAGGTTGTCACCGCCATTCTCATCGTGGAGTCGAGGCTGGGAACCTATCCCATGCGGTACAACACGTTCACGGCGTACACCAACCTCGCCGCCCTCCTCGACCCCGACTACTTCGGGCGGATCCAGGAATCGTACGCCCATAAATATCCTTCTCTGAAGGACGAGGCCATGATCACGAGGGCGCAGAAAAAGGCGAAATGGGCGCTGAATGAACTGTACAACCTGATCCTCATCGCCCGCGACCTGAACGCCGACCCGCTGGCCATCATGGGTTCGTTTGCCGGGGCCCTGGGCCCGGCCCAGTTCATCCCGTCATCGTTCATGGAGTACGGCGTGGACGGCGACAATGACGGAAAACGGGACCCGTTCAACATGCAGGACGCCGCGGCGAGCATCGCGTTTTACCTCAAGCGCGCCGGATGGAAGGAAGGCGCCGCCGAAGAGAAGAACCGCACGGCCATCTGGTGCTATAACCACAGCCAGGTGTATGTGAATACGATCATGATGCTCTACGAGAAGCTCTCGCCTCCCTCGTGACACGCGCCCGGAAGCGGAATCCTCTGGTTTCCCTTACGGCCCCGTTTCAGGCCGCGGTTCCCGCCCCGGGAAAAAGGCTTGCGGCATGCCGGAAGAGGATCTTGAAGAATCCTCGATTGCATGCTATTGCCTTTCTGGGAGAAATATGTGGACATTACTGAGCTAACATCCGGGAAAAAGGACATATTCGATAACCACCTCCATGCGTACCTCGCGGCGGCGGATACCTCCTCGGGCATTTTCGAGGCATTCGCCTACAGCCTCAAGGCGGGCGGCAAGAGGATCCGGCCCGTGCTGACCATGCTGGCCTGCGAGTGCCTCGGGGGGAAGGCGGAGGACACCCTGCCCGCAGGGCTCGCCATTGAAATGATCCACACCTTCAGCCTCATCCACGATGATCTGCCGGCCCTGGACAACGACGATCTCAGAAGGGGTCGTCCCACGTGCCACGCCAGGTTCGGCGAGGCCACCGCGATCCTCGCGGGGGACGCGCTGATATTCCAGGCTCTCTCCGTGATCACAACAGCCGGCTACCCGCCCTGGACCAAGCTCGACATCCTGGAGTTCATGGCCGAGGTCTGCGGGGTCAAGGGGCTCGTCCAGGGCGAGTATCGCGACGTGACGGCAGAGGGGAAGGAGGTCTCCATGGACGAGGTCCGGGACATCTACCGCCGGAAGACCGCCCGCCTCTTCGAGCTCTGCATGTTCGCCGGGGCCCGCGTCGCCGGGGGCGCGCAGGAGCAGATCGAACCGCTGGTGGGCTTCGGGACCTATCTCGGCCTGGCGTTTCAGGCCATCGACGACATCCTGGACGTGACCTCCAGCCGGGAGATTCTCGGCAAGACCACGGGCAAGGACCTCGCTCAGGACAAGGCGACCATCGTCAAGGCCCTGGGTATCGAGGAGTCGCGCAGGTGGGCCCGGGAGATGACGGAGAAGGCGGTGAGCCTTCTCCCCGCCGAAGACGGGTTCCGCACAGAAGACCTCAAGGAGCTCGCCCTGGGCATGCTCGAGAGGGTGGCCTGATCATGGCCGATATCCTGCACTCCATCGCATCGCCCCGGGACATCAAGGGCTTGAGCCTGCAGGAGCTCGAGACCCTCGCCCGGGAAATCCGCGATTTCATCATCAGCCACGTGAGCCAGACCGGAGGCCACCTCGCGTCGAGCCTCGGCACCGTGGAGCTCACCCTGGCCATGCACTATGTCTTCGACGCCCCCAAGGACAAGTTTCTCTGGGACGTGGGGCATCAGAGCTACACCCACAAGATCCTCACAGGCAGAAAGGGCATGTTCTCGACCCTGAGACAGTCGGGGGGAATCACCCCGTTCATCAACCCCAAGGAAAGCCCGTACGATATTTTCATCTCCGGCCATTCCGGCAACGCCATCCCCGCCGCCAGCGGCATCTGCGAGACCATGTCGCTCGCGGGCTGCAAAAACCGCGTGCTTGCCGTCATCGGCGACGGATCGCTCTCCAACGGGCTCACCTTCGAGGGCCTGAACTTCGTGGGCATGAAGAAACAGAACCTCATCGTGGTGCTCAACGACAACAAGATGTTCATCTCCCAGCGGGTGGGGGCCATCGCGGATTACCTGAGCAGGATCATGACCTCGAAGAAGGTGAGAGAGGTCAGGGAAGGCATCAAGGGCATCCTCAAGGGCATCCCCTTAGGGGGTGACACGATTTATAAGATAGCCAAGCTCATCGAGGGCAATCTCAAGGGCGCGGTGACCGAGGGGCTCCTGTTCGAAGAGCTGGGCTTCCGCTACGTGGGACCCATCGACGGCCACAAGATCAGCCACCTGGTGGAGGCGTTCCAGAACGTCTCGACCATGCACGAGCCCATCTTCCTGCACGTCATCACCCAGAAGGGGCGCGGATATACCCCTGCAGTACGCGACCCTGAGAATTTTCACGGGGTGGGCAGGTTTGTACGGGAAAACGGCGAGTCCGCGTCAGGCTTCGGGGCCCTCACCTATTCGGATGTGTTCGGCAAGACACTCACCCGCATCGCCAGGCGCGATCCCAGGATCGTTGCCATCAGCGCGGCCATGACCTCAGGGACCGGGCTCAAAGGGTTCGCGCTCAAGTTCCCGGACAGGTTCTACGACGTGGGCATTGCCGAAGGTCACGCGGTGACCATGGCCGCGGGCATGGCCCTCTACGGGTTGAGGCCGGTGGTAGCCATCTACTCGACCTTTCTCCAGCGGAGCTATGACGAGATCATTCACGATGTAGCCCTGCAGAACGCGCCCGTGATCTTTGCCGTGGACCGGGCCGGGCTCGTGGGCCCTGACGGCCCCACCCACCACGGTGTGTTCGATCTGGCCTACTTCCGAAGCATCCCCAACATGACCGTTCTCGTTCCCAGGGACCAGTTCATGCTCGAAAGGATGCTTGTCCATGCGCTCAAGAACCAGGGGCCCACGGCCATCCGATACCCGCGGGACAGCATCGTTTCCGCCCCCTTAAAGCCCGGCAACCTGCGCACGGGCAGAGCGGAGATACTTCAGGAGGGGTCGCGCCTCACGATCTTCTGCTGCGGTCCCTTGTGCTATACTGTGCTCGAGGCCGTAGCCGGGCTCGAAGGTGTCGCGGTGGTGGATCTCATGTATGCGAAGCCTCTCGATACCCGGACCGTGCGCGACATGGTGAGGTCGTGCAAGGGACGCTTCGCGGTGGTGGAGGACGGATGCATTCACGGAGGGATGGGCTCGGCCGTGGTGGAGGCCCTGCAGGATATCGATCACCCTTTGAGGTTCAGGCTCCTGGGGGTGCCGGACACCTTTGTCGAGCACGGTTCCTTGGGCCAGCTCCGGAAAGCCCTGGGCCTCGATGCCGAGGGAATACGAAAAACTGTTTCAGAACTGTTATGAGTTGTTTTTTAAGAAGCTTTTTATGAAAACGCGACTGGACAGACTGCTCGTGGAAAAGGGACTTGCAGAGACACGGAGCAAGGCTGCTGCGCTGATCATGGCAGGCAGCGTGCTCATTGACGGAACCCTGGTGACCAAGGCAGGGACCCTTGTCAGTGAGAATGTCCGGGTTACGCTCAAAGAATCCCCCCGATACGTGAGCCGAGCCGGAGACAAGCTCCTGGCCGCGCTGGATACGTTCGGCGTCGATCCGGCCGGCAGAATCGCCATCGACATCGGCGCTTCCACCGGCGGGTTCACCGACGTGATGCTCCAGCGCGGGGCGGCAAAGGTATATGCAGTGGATGTGGGCCGGGGTCAGATCCACTGGAAACTCCGGACCCACGAAAAGGTGGTGAGCCTCGAAGGGATCAACGTCCGGAACCTGGACCCCTCGCTCATCGGAGACCGGTGCGACCTGGCCACCTTCGATGTCTCGTTCATCTCGCTGAGGCTCGTCGTGCCCCCGGTCCTGCATGTGCTTAAATCCGGAGCCGACATCATCGCCCTGATCAAGCCCCAGTTCGAGGCCGGCAGGGAGCACATCGGGAAGGGAGGCATTCTGAAAGACCATGCAATAGCACAGGAGGTTATCCGCGATATGGAGGCGTTTCTCACAGGGCTTGCCTGTACGGTGAGCGGCACGATTCCCTCCCCGGTCAAGGGGATCAAGGGCAATCAGGAATACCTCGTTCATGCCCGTTTCAGGGGTGCTGTATGAGAATCACCATTGCCAGATACGCAGGCTTTTGTTTCGGGGTCAGGAGGGCCATCGACATCACCTTCAAGGTGAGGCAGAAAAACCCCCGGAAAAAGATCTACACCCTAGGCCAGATCATCCATAACCCGCAGGTCATCGAGGCCCTGAAGAAGCGCGGGATCGGGATCGTCCACGACATCGACGACGACCGGCTCAAGGCGGGCGATATCGCCATAGTCCGCGCCCACGGCATTGCCCCGGACAAGAAGCAGATCCTCCAGAGGCGGGGCGTGGAGGTCATCGACGCCGCATGTCCCATGGTGCTCAAGGTCCAGTCCATCATCAAGAAGGCGTCCAGGAATGCGGATCTCGTGGTGATCGCGGGCGACAAGGACCACCCCGAGATGGATGCCCACCTGGGAATCGCGGGCGAGAAAGGGGTGGCGGTGGAGAATGCGGAGGACGCACAGAGGCTTCCCCTGGTCGGAAGGATCAGCGTGGTGGCCCAGACCACCTTCGATGTGGCCATCTATCGGGACATCATCTCCGTGCTCAGGGAAAAGTGCGAGGTGCTGGACGTCTCAGACACCATCTGCCGCTCCACCGTGGACCGCCAGAGCGAGGTGCGGGACCTGGCAAAGGATCACGATGTGTTCATCGTCATCGGCGGGAAAGACTCCGCCAACACCAAGCGCCTGGCAGAGATCGCGGCAAAGGAGAACCGGCGGGTGATTCGGGTGGAGGACCCGCAGCAGCTCAAGGAAGCTGCGATCCCCCAGACCTCCCAGGTGGCCGTCATCGCGGGGGCATCAACCCCCCACTGGGTGATCGAGGAGTGCATCGAGGTGCTCAAGAGCGCCCACACCCACGCCGGCATCCAAAACGCGGCGCTCAATTTTCTGTCCGCCACGCCCCTGCTCACCTCACTGGGAAGCCTCGGTGTCGCCATGGCGTCCCTGGTGTTCTGCGGACAGGACTATTCATGGGATGCGCTGCTTACCGTCTTCTTCCTCGCGCTCGCATCCACGGGCCCGCGCCGCAACCTGGGGCAGTGGCCCCTGTGGGCCGTCTCCACGGGTATCGCCACCTCGCTCGGACTGCTGTCGGCAGGGCTTACGGGCGGCCTGCTGGTCATCGGGATATCCCTGCTGCGCCCGCTCATCGACGTGGGAGGAGTGGCGGACTATCTCAGGAGCGTCTACGGGCTGGTCGTCTTCGTTCTCATATCCATCATCACCCCCTTGAGCCTGGTGGGCTCTTCCATCGCTCCAGGCATCTTCATCCTGGCTGCGTACACGGCCACGCACTACCTGGGGGTGGAGATCCTCCTGGGGCTCAAGAACATGGAGCGAGACGCCATCATCGGCCGCATGAGCCTGGCGCGATATATCCACGAGGAGCACTCCATTTTGCTTCTGGAGTATGCCATCATGGGCCTCGCGCTCGTGCTCTTCTTGAGCTTCCCCTTAAAGATCGCACCTGCACTTGCCTACGGCCTGCTCCCGCCGCTTTTCTTCCTGGCCAAGGGGATCGACTTCTACCATGAGCAGGTGATCTTCGACAACCGGATGTACACCATCTACGTGCAAAGCCTCTGGGTCATCATCCCTGCCATGGGCCTGCTGTGGAAGCTCACCATGATGTGAGACCCTTTCGATCCCCATGCCTGTTCCGCCTCTGTACCAATTGATTTTGGCGGCAGGCATCCCTATTGTCTATCTATGAAGATACAGAGGGGAGGACAGGATCATTCGGAAAGAGGCCGGAAACCGCCTCGCGGAAGCGGCTTTTCTCCGGGACCGTACGTTGAATGCTATCACCGGGTTTCTGGGCAAAAGGGAAAACAGGGATTTCAACGTCGCATTCCCCGGGAAGACGGGGGCTCATCACCCCTTTTTTAAGGTGATGGAGGGATGGACGGTCTGCTGACAAAGGTAGTTGGCATCTATCATGAATACTGGTGCAGAGCTGAATTATCTCCTCGTTCTGTTTCTTGTCCTCTCTGTCCTGACCGCGTTGGTGCGCTCGGGGCTCCATATCCTGAATGTCTCCCACCTCCGTTATGAAGGCCGAAAGGTCCCGCGGGAGTTTGCCGGGGCCATAGATGCATACAAGGTTGAGGAGATAAGGGATTATTCCACGGCAACAGGCCGGCTGGAGGCAATTCGCCATCTTTTCTTCGACCTCTTCCAGATCTTTGGCTTCGAATCCCAGGTGATCTATGCGGGCATTTTCATCCCCGCTGTCTTTCTCAGGCCGGCGGCGTTTTTTCTGAGCCCGGTAAGGGCCATGATCTCCAGGCGATTCGAACGCCAGCCAGATGATTTCTCCTCGGCAATGATGGGGGGGCCCGAGGCCTTGATCGAATCCCTGGAACGGCTCGCGAGCCGGAATATGACAAATCTCCACCCCCATCCCGCGTATGCCTGGTTCTTCTCTTCCCATCCGCCTGTCCTCGAAAGGATCAGGCGCCTGGAAAACAGAGAAGAAATGCATGAACAGTCTCTTCCCGGCAGCCTCTCTCCCGAATCCGAACCATTGCCCGGGGCACACCCGTGCTCCGGAAAACACAACCTGAAGAGAGCCTGCCATAAAGCTCCGTGCTTTGCGCACGGACCGGACGAGAGAAAGAGGGCCTCCCGGAAGACCGGCGGCCCCTCGTGACAAGGGGTATGGATATTCACTCATCATCCCTTGTCGCCACACGCATGATTTCGCGTAAAGGAGGCACATATGAAACGCTTGACGATTATCGGAATGACACTTGCGCTCCTGGTTCTTCCCCTGGCAGTTTCTGCCGCCAGTTTCGAGATTGCCGCAGGCGCATGGTACGTAAAACCGGACGGCGATCTGGCGTACTCCTCGAACGGAGCGAGCACGAATCTCGACCTTAAAGACCGGTTCGGCTTCGACAGCGAGTGGGAACTCGCGGTCAGAGCCAAGATCGAGCCGGCGGAGCTCTTCGGCATCTATCTCAAGGCAACACCTATGGGCTTCGACTCCACGGAAGACAACTCGTTCGAGTTCGCCTTCGGAGACACGGTCTTTTTCGGTGGCGACGCGATCGACTCAGAGTTTTTCCTGAACATCTACGATGCGGCCCTGTACTTCAGCACCCCGTTCATCGAGACCGGACCCACCGGCGGGATCGATCTCGATGTCGGGGTGGGCGCCCGGGTGGTGCACATCGACACTGAGGTGAAACGCATTCCCCTGGACGACGATATTGTGGAAGGGGACGTCCTGAAGGAGAATCCGGATGAGACCGTTACCTACCCCATGATTTTCGCGGCCCTGGAAATGCAGCCCGCGGACATGGTCTCGGTGGAGCTGGAGGGCTGGGGTATGGCCATTTCCAATGACCAGGTCTACAGCTTCAGCGGCATGGTCAAGTTTATCCCCGGAGGCGGACCGTTCATGATCAATGCGGGCTACCGCGCCGACTTCCTGAACATCAAGAAGAGCGGCCTGGACTTGGACGCCAACTTCACCGGCCCGTTCGCCGAGGTGGGACTGAGATTTTAACGAGGGAGCAAAGCAGGGCGCTCATCAAAGAGTTAAGCCTTGCGCCCTGATTTTCCTCGTGCGTGTAAGATGAGACATGAGAGACGATGAGATAGGCAAAAAACGCGAGGCTAAAACGTTCCGGCTCCCGGATTCCCCTGTCTACCTCATCGTCCCCTTTCTTTCCCTTCCTTTTATCACCTTAAATAAGGATGAGCGCCCGCTGAACGGATGCTGCTCTAGCCGGCTGCATCCCCTTTTTTGAGAGATCACATTATATATTGACAAGCAAAGCACTTCCGGACGAAAATGACGGCTGTCCATGGGTATCATTTCTGAGAATGCACGGAAGATCCTGTCCGAGATCCCCGGTCACGTCCGGGTGGTTGCCGCGGCAAAGGCGCGCACCGCCGGCGAGATCCGCGAAGTCATCGAGGCCGGCGTCACCCTGATCGGTGAGAACTACGTTCAGGAGGCCCGGGCCGTCATACCCGAGATCCGGGAGCGTGTCGGCTGGCATTTTATCGGGCATATCCAGACCAACAAGGTCAAATACATCGTGCCCCTGTTCGACATGATCGAAACCGTGGACTCGGCGCCGCTGGCCCAGACCATAGACAGGCTGGCGGGCAGGCATGGCAAGATCATGCCCGTGCTCGTCGAGGTCAATAGCGCCCAGGAGCCCCAGAAGGCGGGGCTGCTTCCCGAAGACGTACTCCCGTTCATCCGTCAGATCCACACCCTGGAGCACATCCGTGTCCAGGGCCTGATGACCATGGGCCCCTTTCTCGACGACCCTGAACACCTCAGGCCCTATTTCAGGGCCACCCGGGAGCTGTTCGTAGAGGTGGCGGGGGCTACCGTGCCCAGGGTGGAGATGAAACACCTTTCCATGGGGATGAGCGACTCCTACCGCATTGCTATCGAGGAGGGGGCCTCTCTGGTGCGCATCGGCACCCGGATCTTCGGGACCAGGAACCAGGCCTAAGGGCCGGGCGGGATCAATCTCACCGGCATGCCTGCCACAATCCCGAGCAGCACGGCTGCGCTCTCCCGGTTCGCCGCCACCTCCACGGTCATGGCGCTTCCGACAATCAGGGCCGGCTCCCCGGGAGGAATATCGGCAAAACTTTCGGCTATCTGATGCACCGTCTTCTCACCCGCGGCCAGGGAGCACCACAAGGGTCGGGCGTGAGGTCCTCATCCCGGGATCTACCACGCAGGGGCGGATGCTCCCCCGAGACGCGGATGTCAAGGAAACCCTTGCTGAAGATGAGTGATATCGCTTATAAACAGGTCATGATTATCAGAGAGGAAAACTGCTTCTATCCCGATCACGTCGTCTATTCGGACCCATCACACCACGGGTTTGCCAAAGAGGAGCTCATGATCCAAGAGAGGCTGCACAGCTGGATCATACAGCCCAGGGCTGCAATTGTTCCGCCCGCCACCATCGTCCATCTGCATGGCAATGCCGAGAACATGACCTCGCACGTCACTGCGGCCCTGTTTCTCCCCGAGATGGGTCACCGGCTCGTCACCTTTGACTACAGCGGATACGGCAGATCACGGGGCGAACCTTCGCTCAGGCAGATCCAGGACGATGCTCGGGCCGTGTTTCACCATATCCTCGCGCACCCGGAGGCCTTCGGGGCCGCGGTCTTCGGGTTCGGACAGTCCATGGGCGCCTACACCCTGGCCCGGGTCCTGCCGGATTTCCCCTCCTTGAAGGGCGCGATCCTGGAGGCGGGGCTCCACTCCTTCCATGCCCTCTTCTCCGAGGCCTATCCGCAGATCCGCTGCGAGGTCCCCGAGGCAGGCTTCTCGGCGCTCGACACGCTGCCCGTGAGCCCGGTCCCCAAGCTGTTCATCCACGGGACAGACGACCCGGTGGTGCCTCATACGCATTCCATCAGGATGCACGAGGTCGCCCGTGAGCCCAAGGAGCTCGTGATCCTCGACGGTGTGGGGCACATTGACGCCTTTGTCTCGCGCCATGCCCGTCAGTACATGCTCGGGATCCATTCATTCATCGAGAAACACCGCGGGTGAAGGAGGGGCCTCGATCGGCAGGCTCACCCTGAGGCAGCCTGCCCGCCCCGGCCCGATGGAGGTTCGATGGCAAAGGTCAGCTCGTTGTTTCTCAGCTCCACGCGCACCCGGGAACCGTCCATGACCTGGCCCGCCACAATCGCCCTGCCGAGCCTGGTCTCCAGCTCCCGCTGGATGAACCGCTTCAGGGGCCGTGCCCCGTATACGGGGTCAAACCCTTCCCGGGCGATGAACTCCTTGGCCCCCTCGCTCAGGTCGAAGCTGATCCCGCGCTCGCTCAGACGCCCCTGAAGATCCGTCACGAGCAGGCCCACGATTGTCTCGATCTCCGGAAGGGTCAGGGCCTTGAAGAGCACCACCTCGTCCACCCGGTTGAGAAACTCGGGCCGGAAATGCATCCTCAAGTCGGCCATGACCGCGTTCCTGACATCCTCGCCGATCTCGCCCGTGCCGGAAATGCCCTCCACGAGATCATGGGAACCGATGTTCGAGGTCATGATGATGACCGTGTTCTTGAAATCCACGGTCCGTCCCTGGGCATCGGTGGCGCGTCCGTCGTCCAGGATCTGCAGTAGCACGTTGAACACGTCGTGATGCGCCTTTTCGATTTCGTCGAAGAGGATCACCGAGTAGGGCTTGCGTCTGACCGCCTCGGTGAGCTGCCCGCCTTCCTCGTAGCCTACATAACCAGGGGGCGATCCGATGAGCCGGGATACGGTATGGCGCTCCATGTACTCGCTCATGTCGATCCGGACCATGTTGTCTTCCGTGTCGAACAGGGCCTGAGCCAGGGCCTTTGCGAGTTCGGTCTTCCCCACGCCCGTGGGGCCCAGGAAGATGAACGATCCGATGGGGCGCCTGGG
>Ga0208195_1002489_pt1 | contig 17243 bp, 14 predicted proteins | sample AD_UKC077_MetaG_FD_184441 | JGI IMG/M metagenome (GOLD analysis project Ga0208195, IMG submission 184441) | Active sludge microbial communities of municipal wastewater-treating anaerobic digesters from USA - AD_UKC077_MetaG (SPAdes) (version 2) | ecosystem: Engineered > Bioreactor > Anaerobic >...
ATAATGTTGTAAGGAGCCTTAAATTTGTTTGTTTTGCTTAGTGCATAGGAGAGGTCTGTCCAAATTTTGGATAGACCAACAAAAGGGAGGTAAAAAAGCTCCAAAATACATAGATTTCTGACAAAAAGGTATAGATTTAGCTTAAATTAGGGCATTATATTCTCACTTTTTTTGTAAATTTCTAAATCAAAGGTCTCATATATAACAATTAGCGATGATAAATCCTGCAAAAAACTTTCTTTTTAGGCAAAAAAAAAGCCACTCAAAAGAGTGGCAAGAAAACTTACGATTTAGTTAGGCAGTACGGAAATAAACTTTTTCCCAGCTCTTTTTGTTTGAAACTTTACAGTTCCTTCAATTAAACTAAAGATTGTAAAATCTCTTCCGATTCCAACGTTTTCACCTACGTGAAATTTTGTACCACGTTGACGAACAATAATATTGCCAGGGAGTACTTGTTCTCCGCCATATTTTTTTACGCCTAAGTATTTTGGATTACTATCGCGTCCGTTTTTACTACTACCAACACCTTTTTTGTGTGCCATTTCTATCCTCTTTTTCTAATTAAAATTTAATGTCTGTGATTTTTAATTGGGTGAAATATTGACGATGACCTTGAGTTTTTCTATAGCCTTTTCTTCTTTTCTTTTTGAAGACTAAGACTTTTTTATCTCTACCATGACCGATTACTTCTGCGGTAATCATTGCTGATTCGACTGTTGGTGTACCTACAGTGACTTTATCATTATCTTGAATCAATAAGACATTTGGCATTTCAACAGATGAGCCAATTTCTTTGTCTGCTAAATATGATACTTTTATAGTAGCGTCTTTTTCTATACGATACTGAAAGCCTTTAAAATCGACAATCGCGAACATAATTTATTCTCCTTTTTATTAAACAAATTCAGTTATTTAAACAATATTTTTAATCAAGCAAATTATGTCAAGGATTATATTTAGTTGTAATGTCTTTTTTTTCATCTGCTAAGATAATACGAAACATATCTTGATCTAAATCGAATTGTTCAAATATATTGACTTTATTATTCCAGCAAGAAATCAACTCTGGATGAGAGTCATAAGCCTGCTTTACTGCAGGATGAACATAGATATCGAGGGGTCGATTTGAGATAAAGTACTCTGCCCTTGCCAGCCAACGATTAATTTTAATCAAAACTGACTCTCTTGATAACACTCTTCCTGTGCCATTACAGTGCGGGCAATGCTCTAAATAAGTGTTCATCAAGCTAGTACGAGTACGTTTTCGTGTTATTTCAACTAAGCCTAATTGTCCAAACGGGAAGACTTTATTCTTAGCTCGATCACGTCTAAAAGCCTTTCTAAGCGTATCTAATACTTCTTGCCTACTCTTTACTTCTTGCATATCGATGAAGTCAACAATTACAATGCCAGAAAGATTCCTAAGCCTAATCTGTCTGACAATCTCTACTGCAGCTTCGAGGTTTGTATGTTTTATTGTTGCTTCATAATTCTTTGAGCCAGTATATGAACCGGTATTGATATCTATTGCTGTCAATGCTTCGGTGCTTTCGATCACAATATTCCCGCCTGATGGTAAGTATATTCTGGAATAGAAGAGTTTTTCTATCTCTTTTTCAATACCAAAAGCATCGAATATTTGAGTCTCCTCCGCATAATGCTCGACTCTATCACAAAGTGCTGGATTATAATCTTTTATGCGTAATATAACCTTTTGATAAAAGTCTTTATCATCGATTACCAAGCGATCAACATTAGAACTAAATAAGTCACGCATCAGGATGCTTGCTGGATCAGACTCCTCAAAAATACAGCAGGGCGCTTTGCTATTATTAATCTTCTTTTCAAGAAACTTCCATGTTTTTGCCAAAGATCTGTATTCTTCAACAAATTCTTCTTCTGAGCAATGCTCGCCTTCGGTTCTGACGATAATACCCGTATTTGGGTCTTTAATCTCACTCAAAATACTTCTAATTCTCTGCTTTTCAATTGGGGAGTTTATCTTTCTGGAGATGAATATTCTGCTCTTATTTGGGAAATAGACCAAGATCTTTCCAGGTATTGATATCTGTCCTGTCAAACGTGCACCTTTAGCACCGATAGGTCCCTTTTGTATTTGCACGAGTATTTCTTGTCCAGGCTTTAAGATCTCAGCAATTCGATGAGATTCTTCTGGCACAATTTTTTCATGTTCTTCCCCTTCAAAGTCATCTATAAAATCGGTTGCAATATTGGAGTAATGCAAAAAAGCAGTTCGCTCTAAGCCAATATCTATGAAAGCCGCTCCCATACCTGGCAAAACGTCTTTTACGATGCCCTTATAAAGGTTTCCCACAATATTATTGCTATTCTCTTTTTCCACAAACAATTCTACTAATTGATTGTCTTCGAGCACAGCAATCCTATTTTCCATTGAATGTACATTAACGATTAATTCAGTAAACATAATAATCCTAAAAATTTATTTATTATCATTTGATAAAAGCATATTAACTAAATACAAAGAAAAATAAAATCACTTAAAAGTCAAGTGATTTTTATTGTTTTAAACCTGTTTCTTTGTTAAAAAGACTCACCGACTTTAAAATAAATGGTATGTCCCTCTTTTGAAAAAGCAATATCGCCTCTGATATTGAGCATATTTGCCTTTGAAATATTCAATCTTATGCCTGTACCATATGTAAAGTGTGTATTTGAAAGGTCAAAATCACTAAAGTTCTTGTAAGAATTGCCCAGTGAGGCATAAGCTGCAAAGCCTAACTTCATCCAAAACGGGCTTCGATATTCCATTTGCGTTGCCAAGAACTGTTTATCGATAAATCGCCCATTTGCATAGCCGCGCATAATGAATGGTCCCCCTTGTTTTGGCATTAGCTGGAAAGGCGGTGTATCACTGGTATTTTGACTAAGTATTTGCCCACAAATTACATGATTTTCAAATAGAGGATAATATGCTCTCAAATCAAGGCTACCAGAGTAAAAATGATAGTTTGATTCATCTACTGACAAATAAAAAACATTCTCATTAATAAGTCTATAACCTTTACGAGGATAATTTCTTGAATCTGTTTTATTATAATCAAAAACAAAGCCTGTACCGACTAAAGATAAGCTGTTTTCACTACCTGGGATATCTCCCTGAGCCAGCATTAATGAGTCTTTTTTCTCTAAAAACTTATATCGGTAATAGCTCAATATTGGTCCAAGTGACAGGCTTTCAGAATAATTCTTTTGCAGAGTTAAAGCTATTACTTGTTTGTCTTGTTTATAACTCTCTTTATTCTGTTCAGGTGTATCAGCGCCAATGCCCCAAAAATCAGACGGCATAATCTTATATTCAAGATGAGTAAAAAAAGCCCATTGTTGTGCTGAATAATCTTTTCTGTAGTCAAGTTCAAACTTCTTTTCACCTTCTGTAGTGAAGGACATGTCAAACTGCAAATTAAAAGGGTTATTAACACTCTCTTCATTAGTAGCATCAAATAAAATAAATTGTAATCCTGCTCCAGCTCCGCTATCAGAACTATAAGCAGGGTATGGTGTTCCTGTTAGTCCAATTGTTTTACCGCTATCTGTATGGAAGTATAAAGCAAGATCTTGCTCCAAAAATGCATTCATAAACACTGGAACAAGAATAAAAAGGGCAAAAAAGAGTTTCTTTGTCATTCCAATCAGTCCTTTCTTTTTGTTTCTAATGCCTCCCAACGTTCTAAAAGCACTAGCACTTCATTTTCAATATCGCCCAATTCTTTTGATAGTTTAGCATAGTCTTCATGATTCAGGCTATTAGCATCACTTTGCATTCTATTATTGATAGCAGTTTTTTCCTGTTCCAAAACCTCTATCTTTTCTTCAATTTGCTCTAATTCTCGTTCTTCTTTATAGCTCAGCTTTTTGATTGTTTTTGGTTTTATCGCTTGTTTTTTATTGGCATTACTCTTTTTCTCTTCAGTCTCTTCAGCTTCGTATTTTTTTACCAAAAGGTAATCTGAATAATTGCCTGGAAACATTCTAATACTATTATCTTCCTGAAAGATAAACAGATAGTCAACGATTCTGTCTAAGATATAGCGATCATGCGAGATAAGCACAATACAGCCTTCGTAGTTGTCTAAATAGTCCTCTAATATCTCCAGAGTTCTGATATCAAGATCATTAGTTGGTTCATCTAAAACGAGGAAATTCGAGCCAAAAAGGAGTGATTGTAAAAGATAAAGCCTCTTTTTTTCGCCACCAGAAAGATAAGAAATAGGTGCCTGCTGCATTTTTCTATCGAATAAAAACCGTTCCAATATCTGTTCAGAAGAGCGCAATACACCATCTTGAGTTCGGATATTCTCAGTGCTCTCTTTGATATAATCAACCACTTTCAGCTTTGGGTTGAGCATGGGCTCTTCTTGGTCAAGGCGTGCTACTTTTGTATTTAGACCAAACTTAACAGAACCTGAAATGATTGGGATATCGCCTAATATTGCCTTTATCAGGGATGATTTACCGCAGCCATTGGGTCCGATGATACCAATCCTATCATTCTTTTGGAAAAAGTAAGTAAACCCTGTCAGTAAAGCTTTTTCATAGCCAAAAGACAGATCATTTATTTCAAGAATAGTCTTGCCTAATCTTGCGGTTTGAAAAGACATAGACAATTCTTTTTGTGAGCTCAAATACGATTTATCAATGAGCTCTTTCACTCTTTCAACGTGGTCTTTAGGCTTTGTTGCTCTTGCTCTTGCGCCTCTATTTAGCCATTTTAATTCTTTTTTTAATTGTGCTTGTCTTCGTGTTTCTTTTCTCTCTTGATCGACCAATTCCAGCTGCTTTCTCTCTACATAGGCAGAGTATGAACCAGGATAAAATCTGATCTTCTCTTGGTCTATTTCCAATATCTTGGTGCTAACAGCATCTAGAAAGTATCTATCATGTGTTACAAATAGAATTGTTGCTTTACTGTTTATCATCCATTCTTGAATATACTCAATAATATCGGTATCGAGATGGTTAGTAGGTTCATCCATAAGAATAATATCGGGCTCATCTAATAGTACTCTAACCAAGTCAACTTTTCTCTTTTGCCCCCCAGAAAGCTCACCAATCCTCTTTTGCCAGTCGTTTAAACCAAACTTAGTCAGAGTTGCTTTTGCTTTATAATCGATTGACCAGGCATCATTTCTTTCAATCTCTGCTAATACCTTGTTTTGTTTTTCGAAGATATCCTCACGATAGTCAAATTCAAGCGCTTCTGAATAACGATAATACTTATTTAACAATTGAAAATGGGGATGATCAGTCATATAAATCTGTTGAATGATAGATAAACTTTCGTGGAGGTTTGGTGATTGTGGCAAATACCCTATTCTAATATTTGATTGAAAGGTAATCTGCCCACCATCTTGATGCTCAATACCTGCCAGCATCTTTAATAAAGTGGACTTACCACATCCATTTATACCTAAAACACCGATCTTTTCAGACTTATTAATCCCAAAACTAATGGGGTCAAAGAGGAGCTTTTCGCCATAGCGTTTGGTTATATTTTCTACAGAGATCACGTTTTCTACAATGGACATAGCATCACATAAGCCTTATTCTAATTTCTCTTTTTACTATTTTCGCGACGGTATCTTTCAAGAGTAGTCATTTCTAATGGATCTGAGTCGTCAGTTGGCAAGCTATCGATTTTTTGCTTTATCTCTTCAATCTGCTTTTTAAATGCCTGCATACGTGCTTTCTCAAGCTTTGTTGCAGAGGTCATTTTATAGTTTTGAGGATTAACCCATTTATTATTCTGCCTTATTCCAAAGTGCAAGTGTGGTCCTGTTGAATAGCCTGTCGAGCCCACAGCCCCCACAATTGTACCTGCCTTGACGCTCTGTCCATGTCTTACATTAATTCTATCTAAGTGTGCATATTGGGAGATTATGCCATCTGGATGTCTTACTTCAACTGATTTTCCAAACCCACCATTCCAACTTGCACGTACGACAATTCCTTGTGCAATAGCATAAACAGGCGTGCCGCGTTTTGCACGATAATCAATGCCTGTATGTAGTTTTTTTCGTCTGGAAATAGGATGAATACGATAACCGAATCGAGAGGTTATCTGTACACGGTCTAGAGGCAAACGCAGAGCAGAAGAAAGCATTGCTGTACCATTTTCTAAATACATACCATTATAAGCAGATTTTGAATCGGCTTCTTGATAACGATACCCCTCAACTTTCCCAGCTGCCTTTCCACTATAATACACGTATAAGAGCTTAGTGCCTGGCATTTTATCGTTCAGATAGTATTGTTCTTCTGCGATAATCTTAAAGTAATCTCCTTTTTGAGCTTGCCGATTAAAATTAATCTTGCTACTCAGTGCATGATTAGCCTGATTTCGTATAGCAAGCTCGACGCCTTTATCAGACAGAGCTTGGCTAAGTGTTCCATATAAAAAACCTTCTATAATTCTAACCCGCTTTTCTGTTTCCAGTTCAACAAATTCATAATGAAATTCGCCATGTTCATACCGTACTTGATGGCTTACAATTGGGCTTTCTACGTATGAAATCTTTTTGAATTCATTTGTATTAGCATCAAAATACACCTCGAACAAGCTATTAGGCTTAATACTTGCCACATCGACATCATTTGATAAGGCAGTTATTAATTCTATCATAAATGGCACTGTTAACCCAATTTTTTCAAGCTCTGAATAAAGACTTGAGCCAGCGGGAATAGGGACTTCTTTTTTTATTAATTCTTCTTGTTCTTTGTCTTTTGCCGTAGTTTCCTTGTCACTACAAGATCCAAGCAACAATAGTAACGATAATAATACAATATTTATATATTTTTCAAAATTCATAATTAATTACAAGACTGCGTCTATCTCCTTAAACTACATAAAATAAAATCATGGTCTATTATAAACATAATCAAGAAATGCATAATTGTTACTCTTTTTTTATCCATTTAATCAATTTATTGTCATTAATAATAATCAAACCCTCTATAGGAAATGAATTAATGGCTACATATTCATAGAAACTTTGATCAACAGCTTTAAAAAACCTTGATCGTCTTAGCTCAGATAAAGAGAGTTTGATGCCCTCATGTAGGTAAAAATCACGTTCTCTATTCTCTTTGATAATAGCCCAAGTCTCCTGTCTAAACGATTCACAAATATCACTATTGAGTTTCTCTGGGAAAAAATGTGCTTGACTAATAATAGCCCAATCAAGGCGTAATGCATCTAAATAATACAATCTTTCAATCTCTTTCAAACCCATTGCTTGCACAACTTCGGCGAGGATATTAAAAAGCTTTTGATAATTCTTTTCATTCTTTTTTACTTTATGCTTTTGAAAAAACATACTAATTAGCAAAAAAGACTGATAAATATCGGTAGATTGCTTAAAGAGCACGGTTATAAAGTATGTAAAATGTCCAGAATTATAGATTGTATCTACTATCTGATCGACGCCAATATACTCAATTAACTCTTCGTATTTCAACCACTTTGTGGAGTACACTTGATACGGAGGCTTATTTGAATAAACCAAGTCATATTCTTTTTGTTTTTCATACATTTCTGTGCCAAAAAGCACTTTCAAAATGCCTGTTTGATAATGGTCTGGTTTTAGACTGATAATAGAATTAAAGCTATTTTGTAGGCTCTGATAATCTTCATACGGTAAGCCAGCAATTTGATCCAAATGAAAATGAATATTATCTAACTTTAGTATATTTTGCAAAGCATGGCGGTCTGAGTCCCAATCAGTATCTCGATTTATCGCCTGCAATGTGTGAGAGTTTGTAGACTGTACGCCTATTTCAAACTGGAACAATTGTTTGCGTGCTTTAGCTAAAAGGTCAAGCATCTCTTGATCAATAAAAGAAGGATGAATCTCAAAATGAAATGTACAAGGGGGATTTAAGTCTATCAAATAAGCCCAAACCGCTTTGGCAAAGCTTTGGTTAACATTAAATGAACGATCGATGAACTTGATAATTGTTGGTTCAAATGCAATCAATCTTTGCAATTCATCTTTAACTGTGTCTATATTTTTGTATTCAAGTCTCTGTTCTTCACGTGATGAGAGGCAATACGAGCATTTAAAGGGGCATCCACGTGAGCTTTCATAGTAAACATACTTATGTTTCAGCTGTTCTTCATCTTGATTTTTATAGGGAAAAGCTACTTCATTAAACGCATAGTTAGGCTTTGAAATCAAACGTTGGGCACTGTTAAAGCTCTCTTGTGCCAGTTCATAAAAAGCCTTCTCGCCTGCACCTTTAATCAAGAAATCAATATTATAATTATTTAAATAATACTCTGCATTATAAGAAGCTTCTGGACCGCCGACAACGACGATCAGATTAGGCAAAATCTTTTTAATATCTGAAAATAAATGTTCTATGATATCCCTATTCCAGATGTAAATAGGCAAGACTAAGATATCAGGTTTCTCTACAAAAATATTATTACAAATATCAAGATACTGGTCATTTATGCTATTTTCAACGATCTTATAGTCATACCCACAGTCAGCAATTGTTGTTCGTAAATAAAACAAAGCAAGGCAAGAGTGAGTATAACGCGAATTAATAGCAAAAAAGAGTATTTTTTTATTCAAAAGCAAACCCTATTTTTGCATATCAAGATATGACTGAACCTGTGGGTATACAACTTCACGTGCACGTTTCAAATCTTCTTGAAAGTCTATTTCTATGCAAGGCAAATCATCTGTAAAAACTGGATGCAAGTCACAAAAACCACTGATCATATTTACTGCATATTCAAAATAATTATTACTTTGTCCAGTATTAGCACCGAGTTCCAAAGCTTCAAAGAGAGCGTCTTGGTCTTTTCTGGCAAATTTACCAATACCAATAAATTCACCAACAGCCTTATTCAGATCAACTTGTTTATGTATTTCCACGATTCGGTCATTTTCAATTGCCACTTTTACTTCTTCTTCACCGCACTCTTTCTTTTCGATCAAGAGTTCTGTTTTACCATTATCATTGACGATTTTTTGTAATAAGAGTGGATGAAAGTAGACATCTGCATTAAAATAGATAAAGTCTTCTGAAAAGTACTTTCCTGTTAAGTAAAGAGAATAGAGTGTATTTGTTTCTGCAAAGTATTGATTTTCTATAAAGTGAACTTGGGAGCTGTTTACTTTTTTCAGGACATGCTCAGTCAGCATCACCTTTTCATAACCGACAACTACGACAAACTTCTTTATCCCAAGCTTCAGACATTGTTCAATTTGAAAATGAATAATACTCTGATCGCCAATTTTTTCCATTGATTTAGGTATACTTGAGCGCCCCTCGTTGAGCCTCATTCCCCTACCAGCTGCAAGAATAATCGCTTTCATAATACCTTCTTTTAAAAAATAATATACTAAACAGATTATTTATATACCTTATAAAAAGTCAAGTAAAAAGTGACTATTCTTTAATCTTTACCTTACCACCATCTATAAATGATTCAAATTTCATTACTTTAGGCATCAATTCAAATTCAATGGAATAAGATTCATCATCAATCACTTCGATTTCTTTTATATCATCCACAAATTCATAGGTCTGAGCATCTGCAAGCTTTAAAGGGAAAACTTGCCAAGTGCCTGCATGTAATTGATTAAAGATTATCTGCCCATTTTGATCTGACTTTTTGATTATCTTGGTGTCTTTATTCTGCAAAACAAAATAAATATCTTTAAGCTTTATCTTCCCATTATTCGCCAAAAACACCCCTTCGCCTGCTGCAGGTGAGACTTCTCTCTGGCTTACTTTTATATGAATACTTGCTGGGTTCACTAAATTGTACTTTTTAGTGACCTTCTCCTTTTTCTCTACTCGTACAGTATCTGGCAACTGAGGATAAAGGAGCTGTTCTCTACCATTATTAATTGCTGTTAAAAGATAATCTCCTTGATTGATATTCAAAAACTCTGCTCGCCCATTTTTATTAGTTAAACCATACATCCCATTTGCACGAATTAATAGATTATTAACAGGATTATTTGTATATGGATCAAATACTTCAACCACCAAATCTGAGTGGTGTCTTTTAACTGCCACTGGCATATTCAAAGGCATTGTATATTCCAAAGAAACAGAGTATCGATTGAGATCACGATTATTCAAATATTCATAGTGCTTTGCAGAGAGGGTCAAAGTATGTTTATGGTAAAAGGCATAACTGAGATTCCCTTCCCCAATAATCATATCCTGCCATGCATTCCCCTGATAATGGTAATTCTGCAATGATGCGGACATTCTTAGTTTTTGATAAATCTTGGTTTCTGCAGAAATAAACTGGCTTTGATTAGTTTTGTTTTCCAGACGAGTTGTTTTTGAGTCTGCTACAAAGATAAACCAGTCTCGGTAGAAATATCGCATATTGATATGCAAAACATCTTCTATTTTTTTGCTGTGATTGTAGTTATAGTCATGTTTACCTGCCAAAGCCTCAGCATAGAAATTATTTAAATCAAATGCAATTCCTGACAGCAGCAGTTTATCTTCTACATTATAGGTTTGTTGGCTACTTTCATACCAATAGTAGCTATAATTTGCAATGGCATACAGTGATTTCCAAATCTTTACTTTTGGTTTAAAGTAATGAGAGTTGTACACTTGATTATAGGGGTATGACCAAGTGTAATTAGACTTTTCATTGCTGTATCTAAACCCAGCCAAGAAAGCAAAATCATTTTCATATCTATTAGATAAGTTTGCTTCAAATGTTTTACGGAAATCATATTCTCCATCAATTTTCTTTGCTTGATAATAATGTTTTAATTCTACAAAAGTACTTGGTAAAGAATAGGTCAATCGATTATAAATCAAGGGCTCAGCAAAATTAAACTCATCATTAGTACTATTATTTTTATACCACAAAAGCTCATTATTAAGCCGTAAAGATGGCGTCAAAGCAAGGCTTAAATTTGTTGACAGTTTATCATTGTCATTAGGGCTATCAGTATCTTTGCCGATTATTGAATTAGTGCTAAAATCTTTTCTTTTAGCCTGAAAGTGTAAAGAAAAGAGGCTATTATTCTCACTCAAAATATAATCCTTATCTCTTAAAAAAGTATATGAGATAGTAGAATATGTTGCCTTTTCATGGTAATAATCTTTCACCAGTTGGTATGAGAACATTGATCTATTAGGAAAAACATTAATATCAAAGCCCTGTCCGTAAAGGTTTCCTAATAAAATATTCTTTTGAAAATTTGCCTTACCAGATGTGCTGGCAATCAAATTATTACTAAAGCTCAATGTATATTCATCATTATCTGTCCAAGAATTCAAAAACCTACCATTTTGTTTCTTAAAATACCAAGAGACAAATGTGTCAGGCTTTTTATCTCTATCATAAAGGTATCCATAGCCCCAGAAACTCAACCAATGCTCCCATTCATCCTCTTCGGGGTAATTATTAAGTTTCACTTTATTAGATACATAAGCAGGGATCTTATGAAATCTTTGCAAGTCTGGTTGGTAAAGAGAATAATAAGGCAAGTATCTGTCAATGTTGAGTTTATGTGAGCTTATAGAATCTGGAAATATATACTTATAATCAATATCAATTTTGGCATTAATAAACTTGTCCATCTGTAGAAAAGAGCCTGTTTTAAACTGCAGAGTATCCGCCTCTCCTGCCTCCAAATAAAACTGTTTTGTTTGTACCTTTGCCCCATTAATAAGCAAAATATCACCAATACACGGGATATTGCTATCATTATCAAGCACGAGCCCCAAAGTGCTATTACCGTCGTCATACAATGGCGAATTACCTGTATTAAGCCAGGCTTGAAAGTTGGTAAATGGTTTAATATTTATTTTAATAAACTCACGAAATACTTCTTCTCCTTGGCTATTTCTTAAAATAAAAGGTAAAAGAAATGACTGTAATTGCTGAGTATTTTCAACTAAGAAAGTGTAATATAAGAGCTTTTCTTCATTTGCCTTAAAATCAAGATCTTGCAGTGGGCTAATAACTGTGAATGATTCGCTGGGTATAAAGTCAGGTACAGCAGATACTTGATAGTCTTTTAGGTTTTGAATTTTCAGTGCTAAAACGCTTACCTTATTGATATCAAAAAATACATCATCTGCAACGGATAGTTTAAAATCTGCAGCAAAAGCATTGCCCGCCAATAATAGCGTTATTAAAGCTAATAGCTTAATTTTGAATATTAAATTGGGAGCCAAACACCTTGTTTTCTCCACAATCCACAACGCCAACAACATAGTAATTCTTTTTACTTAGGGAGACAAGCGGTATTTTGTATGCATGAGAGGTCTGTGGGTACAGCTTATGTTTATTTGCATTAAACACACCTACTTTTGTACCATCAGAATCGTATAATTCAACCCATACATTCGGGTTAGCCCATCGTTCGCCAGTGTTTTTTATGTTTAATATCAGCTCATTTGTGCTTTTCTTAAATTCTGCCCCTTCAAATAGAATATTATACTGTCCCGTATCTCCTATTTGAGTGATAGACTGTATTGCATAGCGTTGATTAACTTGTAGCTTCAGCTCATTATCCTTGGCAGCTTCATAACCGAGCCCCCCTTCTTCAATAAAGAGAATTGACCAATAAGAGCCGATCAGTTCTTCATTTTCAGGAACTTTTACGCTATATGAGAAGTTTACTTTGCTCTTTGCTGCAATATTTATTTCTTGTGTTGCAAAGCTTATCCAATTAGCATTTGATCGGGACAATTTTCCAGGTTCAATAAACCAGATATTTCCTTCTGCATTATAGGCGTAATCAGCTTGTTTGATATTTAGGGTAAGTATTTCATTTCCATGATTAGTAATAAGAATTTCTCTGGTAATTCTATCTCCACGATTCATCACATTATAGTGAGTCAGGTCGCCAGTTACAGACCAATCAGCAAAAAGAGAAAAGCTTAATACAGAAATTAAGACAAAAACAAATAATCTCATCTTTTAATCCATGATTGTAAACGTAACAACTCTATTTTCATTAACAGAAACAGGTGCACCGATATTTGCATTTAAGCGATAGTAAAGCAATAAGTTCTTTTGATTAACATTGCTAATATTTGTGATTATTGGGTTTGGCGCAACAGAAAGAGGCACGTACCCTAAGCTAATTGCATTTGCAGGTGCATCGGCTTTTACTTCTAAGGTCGTATGTTCAGGCATATTTTGATTAAGTTGAGCGACCAATTGTTTGAAGTTACCTGTGGACACAATACTATATGTACTATTGAGCACGACAGGGTCATACAACCTTTGTGTATTACCAGAATAAGCCAGATTCATTGACAGGTTAGCTTCTTCTAATACAACATGTTGGATATCAGGCACATTAAAATGCACAATTGTACTGGCACTTCTATTTCCCAACAATAACACAGCATGCAAACACAGAATAACAATAATAATTCTTTTCATCTTATCCCCCTTATAATAAAGTCGAATTAAAACAATAAAACCTTAGATTTATTTACAAAAATTGCTTCGCTAATTAATATAGCGAAGCAAAAAACATTTATCAAGAAGAAATCAGAATTTAATTATTTCTTGCACATTCAAGATAATCAATAAATCATCTTTTAATTCTACTACGCCTTTGATAAACTCCTTTGATATATCGCCCACATTTGCAGGAGCAGATTGAATATCTGTATCTTCTACTTCTATGACATCACCAATTCTATCGATAATAAAGCCAACAGCATCATGACCTATTTCTTCAATCTTATTACTGCTACGAATCAAAGCTGTTTCTACATCTGTTTTTAGAATAAGGTTTCTTGTTTTATCTTGAATGTCGGTATCATGTCTACCTAATCTTTTTGCCAAATCAAATATTGTAATAATCTGACCACGTAGGTTAAACAGTCCTTTTATAAAATCAGCTGAATCAGGAACTGGAGTGTATTTCATCTGATTATTAATCTCTTTAACTTGTAGGATATTCACTCCAAAAAGTGTTTTCCCAACATAAAATGTAGTAAATTGCATCATTCTATCCTCCTTATTTATTCAGTAGTGATTCTACAGTTTCGAGCAATTTTTCTTTATGTACTTTTATTTCATATGCGTCAAAACCTGCATTAAAAGCCTTTGCCTTACTTTCTTCACTGCTGAGTGTAGTAAGCGCAAGCGTTGGTATCTTTTGCAGTTCTGGGTTTCTTTTAATAGCTTCAACAAACTGATAGCCGTCCATGCGTGGCATGATGATATCGACTATAAACAAGTCATATTTATACAAGCCAGCCTTTTTAAACCCATCCATACCATCAATTGCAATATCTACAGTGTATCCAGCAGATTCCAGGTAATTCTTTTCTAATGATCTAAAGAATGGCGTATCTTCAATTAATAGTATTTTTTGCTTTTTTTTATCTTTAGCTCTATATTTTTGTACTTTTTCTGGTTCAGACATTTCGATCAGCTCAAAAATATCAGGGAATAAGACCAAGTCATCTTTAATTAATGCTGAACCTATTAGCCCTTTTGCCATAATGCTATCCGAATCTATTTCTGTATTAACAGATATAGAATCAACTATTCGGTGTACGACAATGCCAATAGGGTTTTCGACAGCTTTGGGTATTATTACATACAAGTCAGAATCTTCATGATCTGGTGCTTGAACGGGCAAGTATTGCTCTAATCTAATGACATGTAAACTCTTACCTTCATGTTCAATATATTCTTTTTCTCCAACTAAATCAATATCTGCTTTAGCTATTTTTTCAATACGTTTGATTAAATCCAGATTAAGTGCAAAGAATTGATCTTTTGCATTTTCAAAGAGGAGCAAGTTCTGCATATCATCGTGCATGCGTCTATCGATATCATCTCCTGACCCTGTTTGTTCTTTAAGCCCTGTAAAGTTCAATTTACCTTTAGCGCCTATACCGCCAATATCCAAGATAAGCGCCACAGAGCCGTCACCCATGATCGTAGTTCCTGTATAACATAATGAGTTTTTAAAGAATCTGGGAATATTCTTCACAACTATTTCTTCATGATCAAATATTTCATCTACCACCAAGCCAAACTCATTGTCATCATGTTTCATTACCATAATTCTAACAGTTTCATCATTTTGTTCTTCTTTTTTCATGCCCAAAACTTTATGTAAATACAAGATTGGCAACAGCTTATTTCTCAGTCGTAATACAGGCGCATCATTAACTTGCTCGATTTTATGTTCTACATCACCTGCTTTTAATCGGACAATTTCTTGTAAAGACACTTGAGGCACAGCAAAATTTTGTTCATTAACTGTAATAATAATAGAAGGAATAATAACCAGTGTAAGAGGCAATTTGACATTAATAATAGTATTATTTGCTAAGCCAGCATCCACACTTATCGAACCGCCAATTTTTTCCAGCATTACTCTCGCATCAACAAGTCCAACTTCTTCTTCACCATGATCGAGTTTCATGTGGTTTTTGAAAAAGTTATGTGAAAAGAGTAAATCAAAGATATCTTTTTTCCCATATCTTTCTGCGTCATTTGCGCTTACCAGCCCTTCTTCGATGGCTTTATTGAGTAGTTGCTGCGTATCAATGCCTGCACCGTCTGAGATAATATCAACATTGACTTTCCCGCCCTCTTGGTATGCCTTTAAATAAATATGTGCTGTCTCTTCTTTATTAGCACTTATACGCTCTTCTGTCCTCTCAATATCTTTTTCTACCAAATAATACATCACAATAGCCAGCGGGTCATAAAGACTCTCTACAACTGACTTATCTAAATCCACACTATCTCCGCTGGTTTCGAGATGTATCTTCTTTTTATTCTTCATTGTCATATCACGTATAAGGCGTGGAAAGCGACTAAACACAAGTGAAATAGGCTGCATACGTGTGTTCATAATTCGCTCTTGTATAGTTGATGTTGTCATGTCAATATCTTGCAATACATTAGACAAACCTGGAATTGTCTTTGATAATTCTGTGGTAAGCCTCATAAGCTGATTTCTTGCCAATACGAGTTCACCAGCATATATCATTAATTCGTCTAAGAGAGTCAAACTCACTCTTATAGTTTCATTCTTATTTTCGCTATTCTTGTCCTCAAGATGAGCTAAGTTTTCATTATGTATTGTTTTCATATCTCCTCACTTTTCTATCATACACTATTACACTGTTATTTACAAGTTAATTAAATACACAACATTTGGCAAGCTTTTTTATTATTTTTCATTACTTTTACATATCTAAAGCAAGAATCTCTAATATAGTTTTACCAGAAAATTATTGATTATTGCTGTATGATCTTCTGTATCAAATTCAAAAGCTCTTGCATTCTCAACTTTCTCAATCGACACAGCATATGATTCACGAAAATGATTATTTAAGATATTTAGTTCGACAAGCTTTTCATAGTGATTAATCTCATTCATTGCCACCCAAATTGTTTCGATATTAAACTCAATATTATCTGAACAAATTATCTTTGAACCAGATTGCAACTTTAACAAATACAAATCTTCCTGTTTGCTATACTCACATTTGGTTATTTGCACATCATTATGAGTATTAGACACAGTAAAGATCTTTTTTTTCTCTTTGATTAATTTATTTATCTTGATAGGAGTCATCCAAGAAAAATACTTCTGTTCATTAGTTTTTGCCCACACTAAAGCTTTTTCATGAACAAGGCTTTTTTCATCCGCCATTTATATCCTCCTTTCTAAAATAATCAAATTAAATCTAATTTAACATAATGCCAGTTTATAGTCAAGCGTTTTTTTTATATTTTTAAAAATGCACAAGAATCACACATCACTAAGTGAAGCCTATACCTCACAAACCTTTAATCTATGAGCTTATAAACTTATTGAGGCTGTTGCATAATAAACCAAGACAACTTATAAAAGAATAAAAAAGGTTATAAAATAAAACAACACCCTCTATATATATAGGGCTTACAAAATGAGGTTTTTCCAAAACTATTTTCAACTAAATCAGCAGATGCCTACTACGAGCGGGTTTAGAGACAACTTTTTTTCACCTTACCAACAACTATCCTTAGTTGTTCCAGATCCATCATCCTATTTCACGAAGTGATATTACCCGTCAATTCAGCTCTCAGCTCTAATTACCCAGTATTCTTCAAGTCTGTAAACCTGAATTATGAGACTTTTGATTTAGAAATTTACAAAAAAAGTGAGAGTATAATACCCTAATTTAAGCTAAATCTGTACTTTTTTGTCAGAAATCTATGTATT
>Ga0208195_1002492_pt1 | contig 17240 bp, 23 predicted proteins | sample AD_UKC077_MetaG_FD_184441 | JGI IMG/M metagenome (GOLD analysis project Ga0208195, IMG submission 184441) | Active sludge microbial communities of municipal wastewater-treating anaerobic digesters from USA - AD_UKC077_MetaG (SPAdes) (version 2) | ecosystem: Engineered > Bioreactor > Anaerobic >...
TGTTGATAAGCGAGCGAACTCATCTCACTCAAAAGAAAAGTTTGACTACGCAAGAGACGCAGCAATTAAAGCTGTAGGAGGTATAGTTAATGCTACTGCACAACGCGCACCCACTAAGACTGATGAGGACAAGCCTGACACACGAAGAAGCTCCAACAATAAAAGTAGTAAGAGTGTCGTTAACTATACTCGGAGCGATGACTTTGCTGACGCTTGTACTCCGGCTCTTTATGAACATCAGCAGGAAGCTTTGGAGTTTTTTAAGGATAAAGCAGAGATCGCACTCTTCTTTGAAATGGGCGTCGGAAAGTCTGCGACCGTTCTTGCGATTGCGGCAGAGAAATTCAAGAGGAAAGAGATAGATGCTCTTTTAATAGTTGCTCCAAACGATGTTCATAAGCAGTGGGCTGTAGAGCAGGTTCCTCTATGGTTAGGTGTGCCTTACGACATTCAATGTCTTTACGGTAGAGGTGGCGCGCGTACAGCTTACGCATTTGATGAAGACCCTGAAATACTACAAGTAGTCTGTGTAAATATCGACACGTTCTCGTCTTCTTCTAAATGGAGAGACATTGTAGATTGGGCAAATGCTCATAAGACATTCATTATACTAGATGAAGCTACAGTAATCAAGAACGTACATGCTCAGCGTACGCAGCGTATGCTATATGAGTTTAACAGTACCATTAAAAAAGGCAGAACGATTATATCTAGTACACCAAAATCAGTAGCCAGAGCTATACTCACAGGAACGCCTGTAACAAACGGTGCTATGGACCTCTGGGCTATGATGGAGTTTCTAAAGCCAAACTTCTTTGGCCGTAACTGGTACTCATTCCAAAACTATTACGGTATGTTTACGAAGCTTGAGATAAATAACAGAGTGATTAACGTGCCTTTATCAGCTGACTGGTGGTCAGCGATTAAAGCTTGTTCTACGTACAATGAAGCTGCAGCTATCTGTGGTTGTAGTCTGGATACGTATAACGTCGTACAAAGTCAGGACTCTTATAAAGGTCCATATAAACATGCAGATGAATTGAAAGAGATGCTACAGTCTGTTAGTAGATTCAAGCTGCTTGTCGACTGTGCAGACATGCCTCCGCAGAATTACATCACTCGTGAACTCACTATGAATGATGAACTTCGAGAGTGCTACGACTCAATGAGAGAAGAGTTTATAGCAGAATATGAAGATCATAAGATGACAGCTAAGAGTAAGCTTGTTGTTATGCTTCGTTTACAACAGATATCTAGCGGGTTCATTTATGATACATCATCTCTTTACAATGATGATGATGACGAGTCTGATGAAGACAAAGTGTTTATGAGCATGTGGAATAATGAAGACGAAAGAGACGTTACTCCAGATGAGCCTATAAAGTGGATCGGTAAAAGTAACCCAAAGTTAGACGCTCTATACAGAGACGTTGAAGAAGTAGCAAAGCCATGTATCATTTCTACACGGTTCAGTGCAGAAGCAAAAAGAATCTTTGATGATTTGAGTAATAAGTACCGTTGCTGTCTCATCACAGGCTGGAAACGTATAGGTACAATTGAAGAGTTCAAAGAAGGTAAGTATGATATCATGGTTGCCAACGTAGCTTCAATGGCTCGTGGACATAACTTACAGCGTTCTCATACGATACTGAGCTATAGCAATACGTTCAGCCTTGAGTTAAGACTTCAGCTTGAAGGTCGTATATTCAGACTGGGTCAGAAGAGTCCGTGTGAATATATAGACTATATCTATAAAGACAGTGTAGATGAGAAGATAGTGACAGCTCTGTTGCTTAAACGTAATCTGCTCGATTATATGAGAGGCGCCGACATAAAGGAGATAGCTGAATGACAGAATCCGAAGTAAATCAAGTACTTGAGAGTTTTGACCAGATAGCTCGACTGTCTGGTCAACAAACGTTCTCTGAGGTTATTTCTCAGTTTAACTCAAATCTGCCTAATGAATATCGAGAAGTTGTGCTCTCTCAGATTAAAGAAGATACAGCTAAAGCTATACTTGAAAGTATGACTACAACATCTGAAGCTCTCAGTAAAGCAGCCAATGACCCTACGCTTCTTGAGAAATTAAAAGCTATGGGACCGAAAGCTGATGGCTGAGATACTCGCTCTTATATTTACGCTGTCTGTTGAGGCGGGTGTACCGCCGTACTTTGTACAAGCGATAGCCATAACAGAACACTGGAATGGTTCAATAGAAAATACAGTAATTAACCCTGCAGCTGTAAGTCAGCCTAATTCTGATGACTCTGTAGACAAAGGAATCATGCAGCTTAATTCAAGATACTTCGGCCATGTCGACTGGAAATGTCCAGAAGCTAATATAAGAGAAGGCATATGTCTTATAAAAAAGTTGTCTAAAGAGCCTTTATTAAACACGTGGTGGGCTGTAGCAGTAGCTTACAACTGCGGCTACACTGGCTTTAAGAACGGACCACCCAGTTCTAGTGTTGAGTACGGTAATCGTGTTATGGACGTTTGGTTTCAATTAGAAGACGCAAGACACATTAGTCTCATCATAAAGTGACAGTTCAAGAGAAAATAAACTTTAATTAAACCTCATGCTTTAATTAAACATGAGGTATAATGTATATACACGATATAGGAGGAATCTATGAATGACATGCTCAATGATGAAGAAGACTTCGATGATGAAGAAGACTTCGATGATGAGGAGTTTGATCTCTTCGATGAAGAAGACATCGACATCGACATTGATGAAGAGAGCATCTTCGATGAAGAGGAGTTTGATCTGAACGATGACGCTGAATGACATCAGGATACACTTCTTCTTAGGGAGTCGTGGCTTCAACAACATGTCTTTTCCTCAACAGGTGATAGTTCTTGTTCGAGCATTAGATTATTTACCTCTAGTCGCTCGACAAGATGCAGCTATACACTACGGAAAGACGAATCTGGATGAGATATCTCAGAAGCAGATACATGAGTATTTGTGCGTAATACGTGATTATGACGCTTCCGAGATGTCTCGTATTATAAACGCATTTAGTGAGGAGCTTAAGAAAGATGAGCGACAAGTTTGACTATCTTGCAACAGAATCTGACAAAAATATATTACAGAATCTCGTAAAAATGGGTGAGCACCTTAAAGCTTTGAAGCTTAAAGTTATAGAGCTTGAAGCTGAGTACAAGCAAGCTGTTAAAGAGCATGACTACTACGCGTCATCTGTCCTTCCCATGGAAATGTTTAACGCAGGTGTAAGCGAAATAAAGCTTATGTCAGGCGGCGTTATGACGTATGAACGTAAGTTCTATTGCCAGCCAAACAAAAATGCAGACGATCGTAAAGCTCAGGTTGAATGGCTCAGAGCAAACGGTGGAGAGCATCTTATCAAGGAGAGTGCTAAGGTTGACTCTTCTCAAATGGATAAGCTGAAAGCTACAGGCATACCTTATGCTGAAGTAGATGATCTGAATACGAACTCGCTTAAAGCGTTTTTCAAAGATAAAATTGGAGCTGGCACAGGCGTAGCACAACTGCAGATACAGGACATACCTGAGAGCTTCCATTTTCAGGAAGTCGGTTTCGTGAATATTGAAGCATGAGGAAACATATGGCTATAGACTGTGTAGGTTGCGTGTACTTGAAAACGTGTAAGGGCTCTCGTCGAAAAGACGATGCTTCAATAGATTGTCATATACCTGAAGAGGGTTTAAGACAGCTACAAAGAGAAGTCATGCTTCGAGAAGACTTCTCAGTACAAGACTATTCTTGTATAACGTCTTCTTACATAGACAGCCATAAAGCAGTGAGCTCTTACTGGCTGAAAGAAAAGAACAAGCTAGGTAGTATAAAACATAGTAAATAAGGCGGTAGTCGAATGTCGCAAGATGATGTAAGACCTGCTGTATATGGTGAGATATACGACAGTGCGGCTACCCAGCAAAGGATGATACAACAAGCTATTGAAGATAGATGTGGCGTTGGCTTTGACTCTGATGAAGAGTGCGCACAGTGGGCTAAAGAGCATCTTCTTGATATTGTTGTAATCGGTCGTAGCACACGCCAGTATTACTATCTCACACACCGTGGTGACATCTTAATTAAGAGAGCTTGGGTTGATGCTTATTGCTCTGACTTACTGTTTGTTTGGGACGTAGACGAAAAAGGTAAGCGTACTCCAAGACAGTGGTTTCCTCGAGGTATAAAATATCATGACACAGCTAGAGTGAACGGTGAAAGAGAAGAGCAGGGACGTAAACCAATATACCATAGAGACTACAGTACTCCAAGTGGTTATTATGACGCATCTCGTGGTACTTTTAATATAGCGAAGCCTTTTCCTTGTTTTGCTAGGCAGACACGAAGAGACACTTCGCATATATACACGTTCATACAAGCAATAGCAGGAGAATGTTACATGCATCTTCTTGCATGGCTTCGTATGAAGATGTGTTATCCAACGCAGAAGACGCAGGTTGTACCTATCATCGTCAGTCGTGCACAAGGTACAGGTAAAACAACGTTTGCAGAAGTTCTGTGTAAAGGTCTCTTTGGTAAGGATAATGTTCTTGTGACTGATCAGTACGACAGTCAAAGTCGGTTTAATGCAGACTACGCAGATGCTTTAATTGTGTGCCATGAAGAAAAAGAATACGAAGACAAGAAGAATTCAGCTGCTGCTCTCAAGTCTAGAGCTACAGCTACTACGATCAGAAAGGAGCATAAAGGTCTTGACCCGATATATCAAGAGTCTTACACAGACTTCGTAGTCACGTCGAACAAAGACGTGCCAATCAAGTTTGATGATGACACTGATCAGAGGCGATTTATGATTATGGAAGCAGACGAAAACTTCACAAGAAAGAAAAGCAAACTGGCTGATGAAGTCTTTACCAAGCTTTATGGCCAAGACATGAACAATAATCGCACAGGTATACCTTTTGTAGAAGACTATGATCTTATCTCACAGTTTAAGCATGAACTCTTTACAGACGAGAAGATAGCTAATACTGAAGTACGACAGTTTCCTCATACAGCAGCTTATGATAGATGCTTTACACTGCCAAGAACGACAGAGAACACAGAGATTGAAGCTATACTTCGTTCACTTGCTCCATTTATTCGAGCTACTCTTGATACGAAAGAAGTTGTACAAACTCTCGTAATAAATGAAGGTACTGAAAGAGAAGAAACTGTAGACCTCTCTTCATATCTGCAGACTTCAGCAGCTCTGCAGTATTTTCCAAGCGTCGCTGGTAAGCCAGACTTTGTCGCTTTATGTAGACCCATCGTATTTTATGACCAGCTCTCTAATAAGCCTTTTGCACACGCTAGTGTTGAACGTACGTTATATGACTGTGAAACATGGCTAGTTAAAGAGTTTGGAATACGTGTATATCCTGTTACAACAGCTATACCTGGAGGCTTCTATGGTATACAAGGTAGACATCGCACAGCACCAACAGCTCGATTTGTCTTAGCATCAGCTATTATACGTCAGGTGAGGCCTTACAGAGACATAGCGAATGCAGCTGAGGTGAAGCCAGTAGAAAGAATAGGCCAACGACTGAGAGTGAACAGCAAGTGGAGGCCTGATCCTAATGGTGAGTTTGAGACTCTAAATGAAATGAAGCCAGGTGTTACGTCTCTTGAAAATAAGAACAAGAATGTCCAGTACATGGACACGTTCTTATTTGAGTCTGACGAAACAACGAAGTCTGTATACATGATTGAAGAAGAACGTATCAAGAAGGGCGGTGACCTGACGTCTGAAAGACTCTTCGCTGAACGTTTACGATTACAACTATCAGAAGCAGAGAGACTTTTCAGAGAAGGTATCGCTGCACGAGTCGTATATAGTGGTGGCAAGTCATACCACATAATTGTTAGAATAGCTGACGAGTGCCCTGATCTTGAGTCGTATAAATGGCTTCATGCTCATCTAGCTACACAGCTTAGCGACAAGCTTGTGTTTGATTCTACTACAGCTGATCCTGCAAGATTGACAAGAGCACCTATACTCATTGAAAGGGAGTTTGAATATCATGGCGTTCTTGTTAGAGGCATGCAGAAGCCGATACATACAAACTGGGGAGCCGTGTACCACTACGACTGGAAACCTCTGTATGAACAATGGAAGAATAGGCCTTTAGCGCCTGAAGAGCAGTTCGGTAAAAAGCTTGTACCTACGAAGCCAGAGTATAGAGAAGCAATGCTGGCTTTATTACATGGCACGTTCTGGACTGATAGCAAGTGGAATGGAAGAAGACAGACTTGCTTCTTCCCAGGATATCGTTTATGTAGAGTATTAGGCTATACGCATGACATGCTTTGGGCTGATGGAGCTATTCTAGACGGCTTAAGCTCTTACTACAGGAAGAATGAGATAAGCTATTGGCAATCTAGACAATACAGCGATATTATACAGAAAATAGACAGAGACGTGGAGGCTATGGATGATGCAGATCGATGACAGACCAGGCTTAGATGATCCTGTTTGGGAGCATGTGTTACGTCAAAGACTACGGCCGTATATAGAGACAGTCCGTCAATGGTGGGAACATGTAGACAGCTTCTACATGATAGACACAGGTATCGTTGAGCTAGAGTGTGATACTCCAGGTCTTTATGTGAGATTTACAAGAACAGCTGTTCGCTCTCCTATTAAGGGCATACAAGCTTTTCCCTTTGTACCGACTGGACGACTGCAGATAACTGGTGTACAAGGTGGAAGTACCAAGATGATTACTAGAGTATGCCTTGATAATAGAATGAAGATAGATGAGTTTACTATCGTATGTAAGTCGAACTTACCTTCTACTTTTAACTCTGCTCAATTCGTAGCTTTTGTGCCCACAGAGCTATTAGACACTAACGTTTTAGGCAACTGGATTTACTTTACACCAGAAGAGTGCAGCCTTTTAGCAAGAGGCGAAACAAGTGAGTCTATACGGCATAAAGCTATGCTCAAAGCATAAGTATATTGGCTATCGTAGATAGCTAAATATAGCTCATACCTGGTATGAGTAGAACAAGTGACGGAGGAACAATATGGCATTGTTCAAAGATGACAAGGTATCTGTAGAACAGGAACAGGCAGCAAGTGGCGGAGACCAGACGGTATTCGACGACTTAGCAGGTGACGGTCTTGATGGTTTTACTCAAGACACAGTCAGTACAGCGTACCTCGGGATGGTTCAGCCCGGCTCTGGCCCCACGATGCATGGCCATCAGCCAGGCACATGGAGGAACAGCTCTACAGAAGAAAACTACGGTCCTACTGTAGAGGTGATACCTCTTGCTTTCAAGACAGCTTGGATTGAACGCAGCAAGGAACCGCCGTATGAGACTGTTGGACGCTATGAGCCCAACTCAATACCCGTGAAGGTAGAGATGCCGAAGCCCGGTACTCGTGGATTCCCGAAGATGACGAACCCCGAAACAGGCAACAAGGTTGAAGAGCTCTTCATCTATGCTTGCATGAAAGCAGACGCACCTGAAAGTGGTGTCATGTACTTCAGCCCGACTGTAGGTAGCATGAAAACCTGTAAGCAGTGGAATGCTCAGCTCAGGTCTCAGAGGCTCCCTTCAGGTCGCATCGCTCCACTGTACGCTTTCTCTTGGCACCTCACTCTCGATCTTGTACAGAACCCTGCGAAGCCCGCAGAGCAGATTGCGAAGTTTGTCAGTGTCTCAAGAGGAGAGCTTCTTGATAAAGAACTCTTCCTTGAATCAGTCAAGCCTCAGCTTCTGTCAGCTCAGAACGTAGCACTGCTCGCTGCTCCTGAAACATCAGGAGACGCTGAGTAGTCTCGTGAGCCAGCAGCTTTTTGAGCTGCTGGCTTTTATTTTCTATTAAGGAGGATGCGTATGGCAGACATAAATAACTGGGTAGTAACAGGCCGTCTGACAAGAGACGCTGAATATAGAGTGTTGCCCTCAGGCACAGAGCTTGTAACGTTTGACATCGCAAACAATACAGGCTTCGGGCAGTATGCTAAGACTCTATTCATCACAGTCAATCATTGGGGCAAATCAGCAAAGAACATGCTTCCCTATTTAACAAAAGGGAAGGGCATAGCTGTCAGCGGTGGTGAAGTTGAGCTCCAGCAGTGGACATCAAAGCAGGATGGATCTACGCAGAAAAAGATCGTTGTAAACACGTCAAAAGTAGATTTCTTGCCAGGTGGCTCAAGCAATCAGCAGAGTACTTCTGAGTCACAGTCGCAGCAAGATGCAAGGCCTTATAGTCCTGAAGATGATGAGGTTCCAGCGTTTTGATAGCTATAGATATTGAGGTAGCAGAGCATAGCGACTTTAAGTCGCTAGGCCCTGGCTATCATCGTAAGGACGCTGCTATACTCTGCGTAGGTCTTTATGATGGTACGAACTATGTCTGTTGCTTTCCAGATGACCCTCGATTACCTGAGTGGTTGGCTTCAGACGAAGACAAAGTGTTCCATAACTCTGTGTATGACGTGTCATGGCTTATACACGGTTATGGTTGGAAAGTCGGCGGCATTTGGCATGACACAATGACAAGAGCATGCTTGATAGACGAATATGCTGACTTAGACTTAGACTCTTGTTGTAAGAGATTCAATGTAAAAGGTAAGAACACAGCAGACACTCTTGATGCTTGGTTTGAGAAGTATAAGCTTGTGTACGGCTTAAGAGGCGACGTCTGGGATAACATAGACATCGTATGGATGGAGCCCGAAGGTAGAGAAGCTGTAATCAAGTATAATGAGCAAGACTGTAGAGCCACGTATGACTTATTCATGGCTCAGGAAAAGTTTATGAAGCTTCATGAAGAAGCTTATAAGCTTGAGTGTGACTTACAGCCTGTTATAAGTCTGCTCAATGGTAATGGCTTTCCTGTCGATGAAGTTGCAAGAGACAACTTCACTTCATTTATTAAAGACAAGCAAAAAGAAACTGATGAGATACTTCTTTATCAGTACGGTATCAATGCAGATATAGTCAAGTCGCCTAAGAAGATGACTGTAGCTATGAACGACTTGGGTATTATATCTCCTGTAGTAACAGCTACAGGTAATCAGTCTTGGAACGCAGCAGCTCTTGACGAGATAGACCATCCTGTTATAGAGCACATACAAAATAGCAAGAAGTATGCTACTCTTATAAACAACTTTCTTGAAGGTTCTCTTCAAAAGCTTGTTAATGGTAGAGCATACTCAGTATTCAGTCCGAATAAGAGAGATGAGGGCGGCACACGTACAGGACGATTCGGCTCTCGTACGATTAACCTTCAGCAGATACCTGCTCGTGAAGAGTCTGCTGAAGGCGTCAAGTCTTATGGCAAAGAGATGCGATCTCTCTTCTTGCCTGAGCCAGGATGTATGCTAGCAGCTCTAGACTACTCTTCTATAGAGATGTATGGTCTAGCTCACTTTGCTATAGGTGAACGGAGCGAAGTGATTAAAGAGCAGGCTCGACAGCATGCTGACTTTCATACGATGGCTCAAAATCTAGCAGAGCTTGAAGAACGCATATGGGCTAAGCGTTTGAATTTCACTGTCGTATACGGCGCTGGGCCAAAAGGCATATTCCTCAAGAACAAGAAAGCGTTCAAAACTCTTGAGAAGACAATTGAAGTATACAACAAGTTCCATGCTGGTATGCCCTATATACGACAGACACAGCAGCATGTAGCTAATGAAGTAAGATTAAAAGGTTACATACTTTCAATCGGTGGTCGAGCTCATCATAAGCCTAAACCTTTTTATGACCCTGAGAAAGGTCGATGGAACGACGGCTTGTACAAGATGTTAAACCATCTGATCCAAGGCAGTTGTGCAGACACTTTGAAGAAAGGATTAGTTGATGCTTATAAAGCAGGTATCTTCAATACTCTTAAGCTACATGCTACAGTGCATGATGAAAACGTTCTATCTATGCCTTACACAAAAGAAGGCATAGAAGCTACGCTTGAGTTTCAAAGATGTATGGAGAATGCTTATAGTGACAGATGGACTGTTCCTATAAGAACGAGTTGTGATGTTGGGCCTTCTTGGGGATACCAGCAAGATGACATATGGCAAGAAATGAAGTCAGGTAATTTTGACTTTGACAAATATAGGGGGTTGGTACGTGAGTGATGAGAGCAAGATGCATGAGACAATTAAGTCTCAGCTAAACGAACCTACTAGAGTAGGACCAGGTCGTATTAAAAGGGTAGATATATGGACTGTACAAAATACATTAAGACGTATACAAAGACAGCTAGTCCAAGGCTATACTTTTGATGTTGAACAACTCACAGCCATGGTTAATACGATGTTTGGCTTTATCAACGGAATCGTTAAGCCTCTTGATGAAGACAGTGATAAGACGTCTGAAGAAGACATAGAGGAGATAGTTAGATGAAAGCAAAGTATCATTTAGGCATGTCTTTAGGCTTTAACTCTAGTGCAGCTCTTGTAGACAATAAAGGTCGTCTAGTAAGAGCTGTTTCAGAAGAAAGACTCACTCGAGAAAAGAATACAAAAAGAATACCTGTACACGCAATACTTTTAGTCGTACGAGGTAACAGCGGCGTGTCTAACGTGTTAAACTACTCTCATTACGATACTCTTAATAAAGAGTATTTTGCTAAGTATGAACCAGAATGGATATATGACGACAATATGTCAGCAGAGCAAAACCTATTAGACTTTGTAAATACGCACTGTCATACGTCCTTTATTCAAGCTCGTCGAGTAGACCATCATACAGCTCATGCGTATTCTATATTTCCTTATTATAAAGTTCCCAGGAACTCTTATATTATAGTCTCAGATGGCTATGGAGATGGTCTGAGCTACTCAGAAAGACACATTAAGGATATTAAAAAACCAATATATTCGGTCTCTCTGAAGGACTCTGTAGCTCTTGTGTACCAGTTTATTACAGGCTCTTTAGGATTAAAGATGCATCAGCATGAAGGCAAGGTAACAGGTTTAGCTGCACGAGGTGACTACACTACCGCTTTGAAGCTCATGAAAAAACTATACCTTAACTTTTCTGCGTCTGATCATACTTGGTCTTACAAGGGTCATTCGTTCTTCGACCTACAAAGAGACATCTTTGAGTTTTGCAAAGACTGGCTTAATAAAGAGCCTTCAAAAGTTGTCATCGATGCAGACGACTCGAGCATAACAAGTCTATGCTTAATGGCTCAATTGTTCATAGAGAAAGAGACTTTGAAGCTATTGTCTACAATAAATGACGCTCACAAGCATCATTTATTTTTAGCTGGTGGTCTTTTTGCAAACGTAAGGTTGAATAGTCTCATAGCTAAAAGAACTTCTTTTAAGACTGTTAATGTTGCTCCTTGCATGGGAGACGAAGGTACAGCTATCGGAGCTGCTCTGAGTCTATTTGAGCCAAAGAAAATACCTGCCGGTCACTTTGGAAATGTATATAGTGGCTTAAGCATGAAGGACCCATGCTCTTTAGCAATCAATTTCGTAGTAGATGAAGAGTGTCATCGTACAACGTTTCTCTATGAAAAAGACTTAATTGATGAGATGGCAAAGATACTTGCGAATGGTGGCATAGTACATTATCGAAGTGGCTTATCTGAGTTTGGTCCACGAGCTCTTTGTCACTCATCTACGTTTTATCAACCTTCTGATCCAGAAGGAACAAAGCTCTTGAACAAAACTCTTGGTCGTTCAGAGTATATGCCTTACGCTCCAATAGTTCTTGATAAAGACGTTGATAAGCTGTTTTATAGAGATAAAAAGCTTGATAAGACAAACCAGTACATGACGGCAGTATTGAAGTGTAAAGTAGACACTGAGCAATACGCGGGAGCGATACATTGTGATGGTACCGCTCGACCTCAAGTATTGTACAACCATTCATCTTTTGCATATCGATTGCTTAAGAAGTATAAGCAACTAACGGGTTTAGCTATGCTAATAAACACGTCGTGGAACATACATGGTAATCCTACAGTTGCTTCCTCTACAGACTCTTTGATGACTTGGCGAGAATCAGGTTTCTGTGGAGATGCTCTTGTTCATAATAAAACAATGTATCGACAAAGGAGACCTGTATGGGAAAGATAAGCTCAGTTAAAGAACACGAGACACGTAATAAAGAAGCTTTAGAAGCTAAGAAGAATAAAACGAGATGGTCTCTTGTACCTTGGGATATGTTCAAAGAAGTCGGTGACGTATTCACAGAAGGAGCTAAGAAGTACGAAGATGAAAGTTGGAAGTACTGCTCTATCGATGATTACAGAGACGCTATGAGTCGTCATTTCATAGCTTTTATGAGTGGTGAAATGCTTGATTCTGAATCAGGCCATAGTCATCTGCATCATATTATCTCTAACTGTTTAATCTTGTTATGGCTCATTAAGGAGAAGCAAAGTGGACAAAAAGAAAAGAGATGAGTTAGACGCATACTATACGCCTAAAGGCATCGCTGTAGAAATGGCTTTACGTCTAAACCCAAAAGTAGGTAGTAGAATACTTGATCCAATGTGCGGTGATGGTATGCTACTCAAAACTCTACGTGAAGTGTATCCAAATCGTGAGCTCAAGTTCGTAGGCTTTGATGTAGATCGTGAAGCTTTGTGTAAGTGCCTTGAGTGGAAGACAAGAGAAGATCTTTTTGAAGAAAAATCGATTTTCTCTTGGCAAGATGGAGAAACGTTCAACTGTGACTTGATAATCATGAACCCTTGTTTCCATCTTCCTGAACGAATGCAAGCTATGCGATGTGCTTTAAGACATTTCAATAAAGGCATAATGTACGTGCCTTTTGACGTAGCTAACGCGATGGTAGACGTGTACTCATCATTCAAAAAATTTGAGCTGCACGAGTATCCTCAAGACTATTTGAAAGCTCAGTTTGAGTGTGATATCAAATATCGACAAGGCACAGTATATTGGGAGAAGACATCATGGTCACTGTAAAATACGTGTTACTTGAAAGTGACGGCTGTAAAGGCATAGAGCCAAAGAAGATGACAGACAACGCTTCATGCTACGACTTATCATTGCCAGAAGATGTTTGGATACATCCGCACCATGTAAGAACAGTGCCTCTTCTTATTGCTTTTGACATCGTGAGTCCAGGCTATGATATCGAGCTATTTCCAAGGTCGTCTTTACAGACAAAACATAACATTATTTCTTCTACTTCAATTATAGACTCAGACTATAAAAGAGGCATACATGCGATATTAGCCAACGTTAGTAACGATCCAGTAAGGCTCTTAAAAGGTACAAGAGTCGTGCAGTTTAAGATCAAGAAGAAGTATGACATGCATCTTCTTGAAGTTGACCATATTGAAGACACAGGTCGAGGAGGACTAGGTAGTACAGATGACAAATGATGAAATATACGAAAGAATACTTGAAGAAATAAGCAATCGACCACTGCTCAAGAACGGTACAAGAGAGCTACTATGTCCTAACGTGATAGAGTTTAATCCTTTTGTACAGCTCACTAGAGCCAAGCAATCGTATGTTGACGCTGAGTTAGCTTGGTATAAGTCAATGGAAAGGAATATAAAAGCACAACCAGTCATCGCGAGGAATCCAATATGGCAGAACTGTGCAGCGCCTGATGGCAGTGTTAACAGCAACTATGGCTGGTGTGTATTTTCTGAAGAAAATAATAATCAGTATAAGCATGCTGTACAGTCTTTGTTAAACGACAGTCTGTCAAGACAGAGCGTCTGCGTCTACATAAGGCCCGAGATTCAGATCATACATGACGACGGTATACATGCCAAGCACGATTTTATTTGCACATTCTGTACTCATCACTTTATACGAGACAATAAGCTTGAGTACATCGTGTACATGAGAAGTAATGATATTGAATATGGTTTACCTTATGACTTAGCTTGGCATCAACACGTGTTTAAGACTATGTGGAATGACTTAACTGTAGCAGGCGAATTGAGTGATAAGCCTGAGTACAAGTATTTAGCACCTGGCTCTATTTGGTGGCATGCTTCATCGCTTCATAAGTATGAGCGTAACATGTCTACAGGTAGTAGTTTAGCATAAAAGGAGAAAACTATGAGATTTCATGTACTTGGGTTACCGCATACTGTCACAAACAAAGAGTACTGCGGTTGTGCTTTTACACAGAAGGCTCTTACCTTGTGTAAAATGTTGAAGATGAAAGGTCATTACGTAATACATTACAGTAATGAAGGTTCTACAGCAGAATGCGATGAGCTTGTAGAGATATATAAAAGAGACGAAGTGCTTCAACCAGAGAACGCTTTGCATTTTGGTACATTCGTGAATGAATCAGACGAGTGGAACAGAAGAGTGTCTTTAGAAGTAGGCAAAAGAAAACAGCCTAGAGACTTTTTGATGTGTCCTTATCCTTCACATATACGTGTAGCAAGTGATCATATTAAAGACATGATCGTTGTAGAGTCTGGCATTGGTTACCCGTCTGGCTTTTTTGCGCCCTTCAAAATCTTTGAGTCTTATGCGATTATGCATGCTTACTATGGTCTTGTAGCTGTAGAGATGGGAGGAAGACTTGAGTGGTATAATCGAGTAATACCGAATCACTTTGACAAAAATGATTTCATCTTTGACGAGTACGGTAAGAGAGAAGACTACTTGCTGTTCTTGGGTATGCGGCATGGCGGCGCAAGCAAGGGCTATACAATAGCAAGAGATGCTGCAAGAGATGCTGGTATCAAGCTACTTGTAGCTGGACCAGATAAACTGCCTGAAGGTGAACCAGATCATGTAGAGCATGTTGGTTTACTTGGCGTTAAAGAACGAGCAGAGTTGCTTTCAAAAGCAAGAGCCTTGATTGCGCCGTCTGTATTCCTTGAGCCTTTTTGTGGAGCACAGGTTGAAGCGTTCATGTCAGGTACTCCTGTAATTAGTACAGACTGGGGAGCTTTTGTAGAATACAACATAGACGGTTTAACAGGCTTTAGATGCAGAACGCATAAAGACTTTGTTGAAGCAATCGAAGCTGTGAAAAACCTAGACCATCATGAAATACGCCAATATGGTCTAACGTTCTCTTTAGAGAGAGTCTGTGAACTGTATGACAAGTTCGCTGAGGAAGTGATGAAGATATATGATGGTAACGGTGGCTGGTACTATCTCCCTGGCTCACCTATACCTAAGAAATAGGCTCGTTTTCGTGCATGCGTTGATGGAAGTGAGCCCATGAGACAAGCTGCTGCTTGAGTTCTAGTAAACGACAGCTCGTACATGTTAGCATATTCTTTAGGCTCATCGCTCTCGAGAAGAGAGATGGTGAGCCTAATTCTTTTTTCTATTATTTCATCTACGTCTTGCACGAGAGCTTCTTTTAGAATAGGTAAAAAATGCTCTTTATGTTTATACATCAAGTCATATGAACCACATCTCGTAACAGACAAATAACTCTCACATGCGAAGTCTGACCTTTTGAAGGGCGCACTAGAGTATTTTATAGAAGCACCTTGTAAGTATGCTCTTATAAAAAAGTCAGTATCTTCACAACCGTATACAAGAGATTCATCGAACTGCATAGTTTCTAATAGACTTCTCTTTAATAGAGCTGTTGTTTGAGAGCAGTATAGCATATTGTAAAATGACGCTTCTGCTGCGTTCGGCCATAACGGCATCACAACATCATACTCAGAGTACTCTAAAAAAGAGCTTAAAATATGTGCACCAGTTAACGGGTCGTCTGCGTCCAAGAACAGCACATGCGAGTATGAGCCTTTGTCTATTAGCCAGTTTCGAGCCTTCGCTGGTCTCAACACTTCGTGTACATAGCAATGAACTTTTGAGTCTTTACTTTCTAGTTTTTCTTTAAGACTTATAGATTTTTCGTCCATAAGAAGCACGTGGACTGACACGTTTTTGAAGTCTTGATTTAGCACGCTCTGTACTACGTTTAATATATGAGCACTATGCATGTAACAAGGAATAAGTATGTCTATGCCGTCGCATAAGCCACGAGACGGCATAGACATACTTTCAGGTTTTACGTCCCATATGCTGTTGTCACTACTAAGCACGAATCTTAGTGTCATATATAATATGTTTGCGTCTAACGGACTTCCTATGTATGAGTCGTCTTTAACAATTAAGATGTTTTCATCGTCAGCTGCGATGTCATTCCCAAAACGTATCAAATCTTCAGTCATGTTCTAGTTGCTCCAAAAGCTGTAGCCTACTACAGAAGGGCTATCCTTCTCCGCTTTATCTTTAGCGTCTTTAAGCCAGTCTTCAAAGTCTTTGACTGAAGGCTCTGTAGAAGCATTGATAAACTTCTTAATTACTTCACGAGGTACATTGTAGTATGAGTGCTTGACTGTAGCACCGTCTTTATTCGTAGTCAGCTCTACACAGCCGTACGATTCGATCTTAAAATCAGTTATCTTGTTTTGCATTCTTCTCCTCCAAAGCTTTGAACCATTTATCTACAGCTTTAACATTGGTCGTCTGTAGCCTTCCTACTTCTCTGCTCTCATCATCTATAACGAGGAATGTAGGCAGCTGTATGATACCGTACTTGACGGGTGTTTCTTGATCTTCTTCGCAGTCTATAGACTTCGCATAAGAAGGTACACTGTCTTTTATAGCGTGACAAACGCTACACCACGGCGCGTTAAAGAATAGTAAAGTCATTATAGAACTTCTCCCAGTCAATATCGCCATGACCTAGTTGTAAACTTTTGACATTCAGCCTCTCACGTAGTTCTTTTAGAGCATACAATGAGTCAATACTAAGAGGCATAGATAGTCTGAAGCTTATAGTACTATAGTCAAGCTTGCTATGTGAGTGTCGAACAACTTCGTGCTCAGGTACCTTCTGCACAACCTCGCCTTTACTAGATATCTCGTAATGCGTAGTAACAGGGTCAAAAGCATCTACGAAATATAAGACTATGGCCGTAGGCTTGTACAGAGGTAGGCCTGGTCTAGAACAATGCTTCTTAGACAAGAAGCGTTGTTTTATTATCACTTAAGGTTCCGGTGGCGTAACGATGATATTGTCTTCAACATCTGCTTCAACTTCAGACTGAAGGTCCTTAAACACTTTGCCATATTGAATTGTAGGCGCTCTGCTTTCATGCTGCACAAACTCAGAGCCATTCCACAGCCAAGAAGACGTACCTGGTTCAACAATGTAGATTACACCTTGTTCAGGCACATCTATGTCATCAAGACTCTCTACTCTTACTTCAGCCATTAGCTATGTCCTTCTTAATACTCAGCCACCCGAGCACACGGTCCATACTCCATGTAGATAG
>Ga0208195_1002494_pt1 | contig 17215 bp, 15 predicted proteins | sample AD_UKC077_MetaG_FD_184441 | JGI IMG/M metagenome (GOLD analysis project Ga0208195, IMG submission 184441) | Active sludge microbial communities of municipal wastewater-treating anaerobic digesters from USA - AD_UKC077_MetaG (SPAdes) (version 2) | ecosystem: Engineered > Bioreactor > Anaerobic >...
CTGCAAAAGTATGTCTGGCACAATGGAAAGTAATATCTTTGGTGATGCCTGCCCTCATCATCCATTTGGATAGCTCTACATTCATATAGCTGCTATATTTCAATCCTATAAAAACTCTCTCATCTGGATTGCCTTGCTCACCTAAATAGCCTCTGGCTTGCTCTGAAATATCTAAATATTGCAGCCCTTTGGTTTTTTGTTGGTGGAATGTAATTCGCCACCCCTCATTAGTGCTTTGCACCTCTGACCATTTCAAGTTATTAATATCTGACCATCTTAAACCTGTCAAGCAGGAAAAAATAAAAGCCCTTTTTAATACATCATATCTGCATTCTGCTTTGACAATAGCCTTTAGCTCATCTATTGTCAAATAGGCTCTTTTATTCTCAATTACTTTTGGATTGTGTACATCATTAGCAGGATTAGAAAGTATTATTTTTTTCCTTACAGCTTCCTTTAGGCAGGCTCTAAATTTATTGAAGTATGATAATACTGATGATGATGATAAAGGCTGTCCGCTTTTGGTTGTGGCAGTATTTTTTAGATAGTCCCTAAAATTTTCACAAAAAGTTTGGTCTATTTCTCTGAATAGTACTTTAGTCCCTGCAAATTTAATCAGGTGCTTTAGTGCGCTGTTCCAATTTCCATAATTCCCCTCTGACTCCTTCCTTTTTTCCATTAAATCGGTAAAGTAGTCAATAAAATTGGTGCTTTGTTTAAACTCATTAGCAAAGCCATATAGTCCATTTTTGATTTCAAGCTCTCTTTTGGCTCTGATGCTTTCTGCAAGCTGCAAAGTATCTTTATTGCCCTGCTTTTCAATTGGTGTTTTAGGCTTGTCAATCAAATAAAGGTTTAAATATTCATAGTCCCTTAAGATTTTGACTTTGCCCTCTGGTGTTGTAGTAGTCCCCTTGTAGATTTCCAAAAATAAACTGATGCTGCCTGCTTTGGATTGCTTTCTCTGTCTGATATGTACTTTCATTTTGCTGCTATTTTGCGGTTATTTGCGGTTATTATTTTGCAAAGTTACAAATTAGCAGCAAATAAACAACAAATAACAGCAAAAAAAGTGAAAATAAATAACTATCTTTGTGGCTTAAAGTCAATAAATAAAAGGCTTTAGCTAATCAAAGGAAAATAACTTTACTTTCCGATACAAAATTTAGAAAAAATAGTACCAAGTACCTCATCTGTAGTGATTTGACCTGTAATTTCGCCTAAATAGTGTAAGCATTCACGAATATCTTGGCTTAGAAAATCACCTGAAATTGCCTCATTCAAACCTTTCTGAACACGAACTATGGCACCATGTGCATGTTTTAACGCTTCATAGTGACGCATATTAGTTACCATAATATCTTGATCGCTCAACTCTGGTAGCTTTGCTGTACTGTATAGCAATTCTTGTAACTTGTCGGTATGCAGGCGCTCTTTTGCCGAAATAAACAGAGATGGACAAAGACTATCTTTCATTTGTTTTTCTAATGCCAAACGCTCGCCCTCTGTCAATTTATCTACTTTGTTGAAAACCAAAATAAGAGGCGTTTGATTAACCCGCGTCATGATCTCTTCTGATAGAAGTTTCTCTCTATTTTTTACTCGCGAAGAATCTATTATTAAAAGAACTATATTAGCCTTCTCAATAGTTTGGTAAGTACGCTCAATCCCTAAATTTTCAATAGTATCGGTGGTTTCACGTAAGCCAGCAGTATCAATAAATCGGAACAAAACGCCCTTGATGTTTACCGTGTCTTCAATCACATCACGGGTCGTGCCATGTATATCTGAAACAATAGCTCGTTCTTCATTCAAAAGCACATTAAGCAGTGTAGATTTCCCCGCATTAGTTTCGCCAACAATAGCTACTGGAATTCCATTTTTAATGGCATTTCCAACACTAAACGAATTCATCAATTTGGCAATTTTCTGTTCTATTATATCAGCTAATTGGGTTAATTGGCTACGATCGGCAAACTCTAAATCTTCATGATCGCTAAAATCTAGCTCCAATTCCACCAACGAAGTGAATGTAAGTAGCTCGTCGCGTAAAATCATCAATTCATTCGAAAATCCACCACGCATTTGATTCATAGCCAAACGATGAGCCGCTCTACTCTGCGATGCAATCACATCTGCAACAGCCTCAGCTTGACTTAAATCCATTTTTCCATTCAAAAAAGCACGCTGGGTAAACTCACCAGGTTGTGCCAAACGACAGCCGTGAGCTAACAGTAGTTTTAAAATTTCTTGTTGGATAAAATGCGAACCATGACATGCAATTTCAACTACATTTTCGCCTGTAAATGAGTGTGGTGCGTGAAAAACTGAGAGCAATACCTCATCAATCAACTCGTTATCAACTACTATTTGCCCAAACCGAATGGTGTTAGGCTTCATATTACTAACAGTTACACCTGCAGAAAACGGTTTAAATATGGCATCGCACACGGAAAAAGCTTGTTCACCCGATATTCGAATAACTGCAATACCGCCAACACCGGGCGCTGTTGAAATAGCACAAATTGTCATAAATACTCCTTAAATAGACAAATAAGCGAAGTGTAACTCTAAAATTTCCACTTCGCTTACTAATAAAAATTGTAACTGAAACGTTAATTAGATACGCTCTACAACTTTAGCTACCAAACCTTCAATTGAACCTTTATAATCAGTATTCATATTTTTAGCTACACGACCTGCAATAATTGCACAAACGGTCATAGCTTTGTGTCCCAACAACTTACCAAGTCCTGCCACCATTGAACTTTCCATTTCGAAGTTGGTAATAACATCACCGTTATATTCGAACGACATGATTTTTTTATTCAATTCAGGAAATGCCAACGGAGCACGCACATAACGTCCTTGTGGTCCGTAGAAACCAGGAGCTGCAATGGTAATACCTTTAACCATGTCAAAACCAATGCGTTCTACTAATTCTTCATCAGCTTTCACACAATAAGGCGCCATTAAACGTTCACCCCAATTGACATGAGTACGGAATGCTTTTTCCATTCCCATTTCGAGCATGCTTTCAGGAGCATCATAATAATTCAAAACGCCATCAAAACCCATTGAATATTTAGAAACTACATAAGCACCAACAGGAGAAATATCTTGTAAACCACCCGATGTTCCAATGCGCACTAATGTCAATTCTGTATGTTCTGGTTTTACGGTACGTGTAGCAAAATCAATATTCACTAAAGCATCAAGTTCTGTAACCACAATATCGATGTTATCAGGACCAATACCATGTGACACACACGAAATGCGTTTGCCTTTATACGTTCCTGTGATAGTGTGAAACTCACGACTGATAATATCACATTCAATAGTATCAAAATGACTTGCAACTAAATTAACGCGTTCTGGATCGCCTACCAAAATAATAGTTGTTGCTATTTGTTCTGGTTTTACGTGAAGATGAAAAATACTGCCATCGGCATTGATAATCAACTCTGATGCTGGAATAACTCTCATAGTAATATATTTTAAGGATTAATTAAATTGATTTTAATCATACAAACAACTTTCAAAATTAGCAGATTTTTAGGTAACTGCCAAATTTCGGTCGATTAAATTTATAACTTCAAATAAAACTCTTTTGTTAATGCTTTATACTCGTCAGTATAGAGATGTCTTTCTTGTTCTATAACCAACTGTTTTTCTAGAAGTAAAACCTTATTTGATTCACGCACAAAACCCATCAATTTACGTTTTACTGCGCTTTGGGGCGTAGGTAATACATGTGTACAGAAAGCTAAAAAAAAACCATACTGTGTGCTTTTTTCTATGAAAATATCAGCTTCTACGGTTGGTAAAATCACGTACAATGCACCTTGATGTGACAATAAGTTCTGAGCAGAACGTAATAAATCGTAGTGCGTAAGTGTATCTGCATGCCGTGCTTTTGTTCTACTGTCATCAGGCGATTTGAGCGAATCCACAAAATAAGGCGGATTGCAAACCACAGCATCGTACAAACCCGAATTTGATTCTGCAAATTGTTGTACCGAAGTTGCAATAACTTTTATTCGATTTTTCCAAGGCGTCAACGACACGTTGTAGCGCGCTTGTTCTGCTGCCCTTTCGTCTAACTCTACAGCCTCTATCTGCACCTGAGGCACACGCTGTGCTATCATCAAAGCAATCAAGCCTGTTCCCGTGCCCACGTCCAATACACGAACAGCATTTTCTACAGAACACCACGCACCTAACAATACGCCGTCTGTGCCTACTTTCATAGCACAAGCGTTTTGATGAATGGTAAATTGCTTAAAGGTAAACATCAATCAACAGAACACCATTATTTGGTTTTATAATTACAACTTACTTTACCTTTAATAATATTTTGTAATTTACCAGAAATTAACTGACGTCGAATTGGCGAGATACGGTCGGTAAACACATGACCTTCTAAATGATCATATTCATGCTGAATAACACGTGCTAAATAGCCAGAAATCACCTCCTTATGTTCTACAAAATTTTCATCCATGTAAGTAATATGAATGGTATTTTTACGAGTAACCGCCTCATGAATACCGGGTAAACTCAAACAGCCCTCTTCCATAGTCACATTATCGCCTTCAAACGAAGTAATTTGAGGATTGATTAACGTTATTTTGCTGTTTGCCAACGAAGGTTCCTCTTCGGCCATAGGCGACGCATCAATAACCACCACGCGAATAGCTAAACCAATTTGAGGAGCTGCCAACCCTATGCCGTCCGACTTGTACATGGTTTCAAACATATTCTCAAGGAGTGTTTTCAACCCTGGATAGTCTTTTGTAATCGGTTCAGCCACTTTACGAAGCACTGGCTGACCATATAAATAAATAGGAAGAATCATATCAAATAATTTAATAATAAGAACACATAAAATAAATCATAAAAGCTACTACAAGATCTACTAACGTTTTGATTCCAGATACTCTTGTAAAATAATGGTGGCACTCACTTGGTCAATCAAACTTTTGTTTTGCCGTGCTTTTTTCTTTAATCCGCCATCAATCATCGCCTGAAATGCCATTTTTGACGTAAAGCGCTCATCTACCAATTCGATGGCAATGGCAGGAAAACGTTGTTGCAATTTGGTTACAAACGGTGTAATTTTAGCAGTAATCACCGCCGGTTCATTTTGCAAAGTTTTCGGAAATCCAACAATAATACGCTCTACAGGTTCCTTGGCAATATAAGTATCTAAAAATTGGTTTAAATGCGCTGTTTCAACCGTTGTCAGACCATTGGCAATGATTTGTAACGGGTCAGACACCGCTATTCCTGTACGTTTTTCGCCAAAATCAATTGCTAAAATTCGAGCCATATTGTTGCTTTCAAAATGAAACTACAAAGATACAATTTTAATTGAACGTAACCAATGGAAACGCCACAAATCGACCCTTTGGCATAAAAATGGGGCTTAACACATAAAAAAACACCTAAAACAGGCGTATATTTCAATTTTTCAGCTTATCTTTGTGAGTTTTATAACATAAAATCAATTAACTGATAGTTAGAACATTAATATTGTAAAACAATTTTTATTACTGTTCTACCGTAAAATATTCAACAAAACTATTATGTACAGAACAACAACATGTGGGGAACTTCGCCTTGCGCATTTGGGACAAACAGTAACCCTTGCAGGTTGGGTGCAACGCATCCGCAAAATGGGCGGTATGACTTTTATTGACCTCAGAGACCGCTATGGTATGACACAATTAGTTTTCAACCAAGAAGTCGATGCCGATTTGTGTGAACGTGCCAACCGCCTCGGACGCGAATATGTGCTACAAGTAACTGGAAAAGTTGAAGAACGCAGTTCCAAAAACAGCCACATGCCAACTGGTGATATTGAAATCATCGTATCAACACTTACTATCTTAAACGAAGCACTCACACCGCCCTTCACTATTGAAGATGAAACAGATGGCGGCGATGATATTCGCATGAAATACCGTTACCTCGATTTACGTCGTAACTCGGTACGTGCCAACCTCGAATTGCGCCACAAAATGACAATCGAAGTTCGTCAATATTTGGATGCGCAAGGATTTTTAGAAGTTGAAACTCCTGTGTTAGTGAATTCTACGCCCGAAGGTGCACGCGACTTTGTAGTACCAAGTCGTATGAATCCTGGACAATTTTACGCTTTACCACAATCGCCACAAACGCTTAAACAGCTGTTGATGGTTTCTGGGTTCGATCGCTATTTCCAAATCGTAAAATGTTTCCGCGACGAAGATTTGCGTGCCGACCGTCAACCTGAATTCACTCAAATTGACTGCGAAATGTCATTTGTTGACCAAGAAGACATATTGAATATGTTTGAAGGCATGAGCCGTCACTTATTCAAAAAAATCAAAGGAATTGACTTGCCTACTTTACCACGTATGACATGGCACGACGCTATGAAATTCTACGGTTCAGACAAGCCAGATACACGTTTCGACATGAAATTTGTAGAATTGATGGGCATTTTGAAAGGACACGGTTTTAGCGTATTCGACGAAGCTACTTACATTGGTGGTATATGCGCAAAAGGCGCTGCAACTTACACACGTAAGCAATTAGATACACTTACCGACTTTGTTAAACGTCCTCAAATTGGTGCAAAAGGTTTGGTATATGCACGTGTGGAAGCTGACGGCAGTATCAAATCGAGCGTGGACAAGTTTTACACACAAGAAGTTTTGCAACAAATGAAAGCTGCTTTCAATGCGGAAGTCGGCGATTTAATTCTCATACTCAGTGGCTCTGATGTTAATAAAACCCGCAAGCAACTTTCCGAATTGCGCCTTGAAATGGGCTCACAACTTGGTTTGCGCGACAAAAACAAATATTCGTGTCTGTGGATTGTCGATTTTCCAATGTACGAATGGAGCGACGAAGAAAATCGCTTAATGGCTATGCATCACCCATTTACATCGCCAAAGCCCGAAGATATTCATTTGCTTGACACCGCCCCTGCCAGCGTACGTGCCAATGCCTACGATATGGTGATAAACGGCGTAGAAGTGGGCGGTGGAAGTATTCGTATTCACGATGCCAAATTGCAGGCAAAAGTGTTTGAAATTCTTGGCTTTACGCCCGAAGAAGCACAAAATAAATTTGGATTTTTGATGAATGCTTTCAAGTACGGCGCACCGCCCCACGGAGGTTTGGCATACGGTCTCGACCGTTTTGTGTCGCTATTTGTGGGCTTGGACAGCATTCGCGATTGCATCGCCTTCCCGAAAAATAATCAAGGTCGCGATGTAATGCTCAACGCTCCCGGACTTATTGACCAAGTGCAATTAGATGAATTGGGGTTGAAAGTTGTAGACAAAGAGAAATAAGAACTATTTTAATGTTGTTATTTATTGAATTAAAAACTTAAATTAAAAAACATGAGTATCATTGCACATCTTCTGATTTCGGCGTTGGCTGTATATTTAACCGCTTGGTTACTGCCGGGTATTAGTGTAAAAAGTTTTTGGACAGCCATTGGCGTAAGTATCGTTATTGCCGTACTCAACGTTTTGGTAAAGCCTTTGCTTACTTTGTTTACCATTCCAGTTACGGTGGTAACGCTCGGTTTGTTTCTGTTCGTTATTGATGTGCTCATTATTTTATTGGCAGGCAAACTGTTAAGCAGTTTTCATGTGGACAACTTTTGGTGGGCTCTGTTGTTTAGCATTATTGTAACGTTTGTTACTAACCTATTATATCAATTGTTTTATTAAAAAATAACAGAAGTATGAGAAAAGTTTTGTGTTGTCTAATTACATTAGCAATTATTACTATAGGTGCTTCCGCTGAAAACAAAGTATTCATTCGTGAATATAATTACCAAGCTGGAGAAAACGACAGTAAAATTACGGCGCGCGCCAAAGCTCTCACAGAGGTAAAACGTCTTTTACTTGAAGAATTGGGCGTGTACATGGAAAGTTACACTAACTACATTGTAGAAGACCAAAAAGGTACAATTACAAAAGATTTTTTTCAAAATGAGATAAAATCGTTAAGTGCAGGTATCACAGAAACCAAAATTTTGGAAGAAAATTGGAATGGCGTTCAATATTACATTAAAGCTGAAATTGAGGCCGACCCAACAGATGTTGCAAGAAAAATTAATGCTTCACTCGAAAAACGCCAAGCTGATGTTGTAATTGACAGTTTACGAATTTTATTGTCTAATACGCAAACACTCTCTCTACAAAAAAACGAAGAAGTAAAAGCATTGCAGTCGAAATATGAGACGCAAATCGCTCAAGTACAGCAACAAAAATAAAAAGTTGACGAACTAAAAAAACAACTACAGACGCTTAAAACGCAACTTGACACTTATCAAAAACAAGAACAAGAGATTCTATCTGAAGTACAACAAATTGAACAACGTATCAAAAAAGCCACAGACATTGTTTTACAAAATGCACGCCTTGGAATGACTTATACAGAGCTTTGTCGTGTTTGTGGAAAGCCACGTAGCATAAAATATGACTACGTTAATTATGGAAAAATCTGGATTAAGATGAGCGATTTTGTTGATAGGAATCCTATTATTGTAAAAGGTGGTTATGTAACAGATCCAAGTAATCTTTCTTCTGTAAACAATATTATCAAACAATAGCTCAAAAATAAAAAATGGAAAGAAAAGTTCGTGTTCGTTTTGCGCCATCGCCTACGGGTGCGTTGCATATTGGAGGGGTGAGAACAGCCCTGTACAACTATTTGTTCGCCAAACAGCATGGCGGTGAGTTTATTTTTCGTATTGAGGATACTGACAGTCAGCGTTTTGTACCGGGTGCTGAAGAATATATTTTAGAAACATTTCAATGGCTCGGTATTCCGTTTGACGAAGGCGTTTCGTTTGGTGGCAATTACGGTCCGTATCGTCAGAGTGAACGTAAAGATATTTACAAAAAATACGTTAAACAGTTGTTGGACAACGGCAAAGTCTACATTGCTTTTGATACACCCGAACAATTGGATGCCAAACGTGCGGAAATACCTAATTTTCAATATGATGCTTCAACACGGGGTATGATGAACAATTCACTCACTTTGACTAAAGAAGAGGTTGAACATCGTCTAAAAAATGGTGAAAAATACGTAGTTCGTGTCAAAATTGAACCTGGTGAAGAGATCCTTGTAAACGATATTATTCGTGGTGAAGTGCGTATCAATTCATCAATTTTAGATGACAAAGTTTTGTATAAATCAGCTGATGGACTACCAACTTATCACCTTGCCAACATTGTGGACGACCACTTGATGAAAATTACACACGTAATTCGTGGTGAGGAGTGGTTGCCAAGTGCTCCGCTACACGTACTACTCTATCGTTATTTTGAATGGACAGACACTATGCCACAATTTGCTCATCTTCCGCTACTCTTAAAACCTGATGGCAACGGTAAATTAAGCAAACGCGATGGTGACCGCTTGGGTTTTCCTGTATTCCCACTCGAATGGCACGATCCTAAAACGGGCGAAGTTTCATCGGGTTATCGTGAAAGTGGTTATTTTCCAGAAGCAGTGCTTAACTTTTTAGCACTATTGGGCTGGAATCCTGGCAACGATCAAGAAATCATGACGTTAGATGAAATGACACAACTTTTCCAACTTGAAAAATGTAGTAAAAGTGGTGCCAAATTTGATTACGAAAAAGGGAAATGGTTCAATCAACAATATCTGCAACTAAAAGATAATGCAGAGTTAGCCAAACAAATGCGCCCAATTATTACAGCCAAAGGATTTAAGATGGACGAAGCTCAGTTAGCACAAATTATTGGTACTGTAAAACCACGCGCAACCTTTGTTAATGAACTGTGGGATCAGATGTCATTCTATTTCGTAGCACCTACGCAATACGACGAAAAAGCAGTACAAAAACGTTGGAAACCAGAAACTAAAACTCTACTTAACGATTTGATTAACTGCTTAAAAACTATAAGCGATAATGATTTTTCGTCGGCAGAAGTGAGTGAAAAATTGGTCATTGATTGGATTGAAACTAATGGACACAATATGGGTGGCGTGATGAATCCGTTTCGCTTGTCGTTAGTTGGTGAAATGAAAGGTCCTCATATTTTTGATATTACAGCTGTACTTGGTAAAGCGGAAACCATTCGCCGCATTGAAAGTGCCATTAAAAAGTTAGGTTAAATCTATTTGCTATATAATATAAAAAAGAGTCGCTCACAGAACGACTCTTTTTTATGTTAAAGTACTTGCTTTAACTCCTCCAACTCTTCGGAAAGTAACTCCCATTCATATAATTTTTGCTCTAATGCATGCTTGGTGCGCTGGTAATTTTCCACTGCTTCAGCAGATGAATCGCCTTGAGCAAACTGCTCTTCCATAACAGCTAATTTTTCTTCCATTTCAGCAATAGCCGTTTCAACTTCAGCGACTATTTTTTCCTGTTTACGAATGAGTTTTGACTGCTCTTTTCGGGCTTCATAGCTTAGTTTATTTTCTGACTGATTGTCCTCTTTTTCAGACTTTTGCACCACTTGCTTACGTTCCAATTCTTGCAACGTTTGCATACGTTTATACTGCAAAAACTCCTGAATTCCGCCCAAGTGTTCACGCACTTTTTGATGACCAAACTCATAGACTTTATCAACTAAACCATCAAGAAATTCGCGGTCATGCGATACCAAAATAACCGTACCGTTAAATGCTTTTATGGCCTCTTTTAGAACATCTTTAGAGGTCATATCCAGATGATTGGTAGGCTCATCGAGAATGAGTAAATTGACTGGCTCCAATAACAGACGAATCATCGCCAAACGGCTACGTTCGCCACCCGAAAGCACTTTTACTTTTTTATCGGACGCTTCGCCACCAAACATGAAAGCTCCTAAAATATCGCGTATTTTCGTACGAATATCACCCACAGCCACCTCGTCAATAGTTTCAAATATGGTTTTATTTTCATCGAGCAAACTCGCCTGATTTTGCGCAAAATAGCCAATGCTCACCTGGTGACCTAACTTCATAGTGCCACTGTAGGGAATCTCGTCCATGATACATTTTACTAACGTCGATTTCCCTGCGCCATTTTTACCAACAAAAGCCACTTTTTCACCACGTCGTATTTGTAATGATATGTCATTCAAAACAATATGATCACCATAAGCTTTGGTTAAATGTTCTATTTCGACCGGTAAAATGCCAGAATGAGGTGCTGGAGGGAATTTCAAATTCAAACGAGACGTATCTTCCATATCTACTTCAATACGCTCTAATCTATCAAGCTGTTTTATGCGACTTTGCACCTGTACCGCTTTAGTGGCTTTGTAGCGAAAACGTTCGATAAATTCTTCGGTTTCAGCTATTATTTTTTGTTGATTTTCATAGGCTCGAATCTGTTGTTCACGTCGTTCTTGGCGCAATTCAACATACTTAGAATAGGAAACTTTATAGTCATAAATTCTGCCAAGCGAAATTTCAATAGTACGTGTCGTGACTGTATCAATAAAAGCGCGGTCGTGACTTACTAAAATTATAGCACCATTATACGCACTAAGGAAATTTTCGAACCACTGAATAGACTCGATATCTAAATGGTTAGTAGGTTCGTCAAGCAAAAGTAAATCTGGACGCTGTAATAGAATTTTAGCCAATTCGATACGCATACGCCAACCGCCGCTAAATTCTGATGTTTGCCTTGTAAAATCTGTGCGCTCAAATCCCAATCCGAGCAGAGTTTTCTCAATTTCTGCCTGCATATTGATTGCATCCAACAGGTGTAAACGCTCATTTTCGTGCGTCAGCTTTTCGATAAGTAATTGGTACTCTCCACTTTCATAATCAGTACGTTCTGCCAAAGCCACATTGAGTTTATCAATCTGTTGCTGAATCAGTTGAATTTCGCTAAACGCTAACTCCACCTCTTCTTGCACTGTACGTTGATCTTTAACCAACAAGTGTTGAGGCAAATAGCCTATAGTTAGTTCTTTCGGTTTTACTATATTACCGTGTGTAGGTTGCTGTTTTCCAGCAAACAGACGTAAAAGCGTAGTTTTCCCTGCACCATTTTTACCCACCAAAGCAATTTTATCTTTTGGATTGACTAAAAATGAGATATCATCAAATAGTGGACGTCCGCCAAATTCTACTGTAAGCTGTTCTACAGAAACCATAATATTGATTAACCCTAATTTTAAGGTTGACAAAGGTACAACGATTCAACGAATTACAAAACTGACAAAACTGACATTTTTTCAGAATTTTAAAAGAAAACAAGCCTTTTAGTCTTAAATAGTAATAAACACAGGTTAAAATTGTTAATTTTAACACTAAATTGATCAAAATAACGTTATGGCCTACAATTTGATGTATATCAGCGGCAAAGTCCACATTTTGAAATAAACAGATTGAACTACTAACTAAATTTAATAGAGTTATGAAACATAAAAAGATTTATTACGGATTAGCTATAGCATTTATTAGCATACTAACCAGTTATGCTACCGTGGCAACAACAAAGCATATTGATAATGCTACACACAATTCATCAAGAGACTTAGCTACTCCTACTTCATTTGCATCACTACCTGCCACACGGGCTATGCCAACTGATTTCACAGTTGCCGCAGATCAATCGGTGCATAGTGTGGTACACGTAAAAACTACTTACAAAGTAAATCAATCGCAAAATTTTTCAGGAAGTCCACTCTTCGACTTCTTTTTTGGACGACCAAATAATGGTGTTTTACCACCACAAGAACAAATGGCAACAGGCTCTGGCGTTATTATCAGTAGCGATGGCTACATTGTGACCAATAACCACGTTGTTAATGAAGCAAGTGAAGTAGAAGTTACACTCAACAACAAGCGCACTTTTACTGCCACAATTATAGGGACAGACGCTTCTACGGACATTGCTTTACTCAAAATAGAAACCGACAGTCTACGACCTATTGTATTCGGAAATTCCGATGCTCTCAAAGTTGGGGAATGGGTTTTAGCGGTTGGTAACCCTTTTAACTTAACATCTACTGTTACAGCTGGTATTGTAAGTGCTAAAGCACGAAATATCAACATCTTAAATAGCGATATGAAAATTGAATCGTTCATACAAACTGATGCCGCTGTAAATCCGGGAAATAGCGGTGGCGCTTTAGTAAACACCAGAGGAGAATTAGTGGGAATCAATACCGCCATAGCCTCACAAACAGGATCTTATGCTGGATATTCCTTTGCAGTTCCAACAAGCATTGTAAGTAAAGTAGTTGCCGATTTAAAAGAGTTTGGCGTAGTGCAACGTGCTATTTTGGGTGTACAAATAAGCGATATTGATGATAAGTTAGCTAAAGAGAAAAAACTTAAAACCTTAGCGGGTGTTTATGTGGGAAGTGTAAGCGAAAATAGTGCTGCTGAAAAGGCTGGAATCAAGGAAAATGACGTCATTACAGCTATTAACAACGTAGCAACAAAATCGGTAGCTCAACTCCAAGAACAGATTGGACGCTATCGCCCAGGTGACAAAATAGAAGTTACATTAATACGCAATAACACCACGAAAAAGTTTGTTGTTGAATTACAAAACAGAGCTGGCAATACAGACATTGTAAAAGCAGTTGATTTAAGTCGTTTAGGTGCTAAATTCAACACGCTATCAGATCAACTCAAATATAAATTCAGAATTAAAAATGGGGTTCAAATTAGCCAGTTGCATAAAGATGGGCAACTAGCAAAATCGGGCATCAAAGATGGATTTATTATCTTGAAAATCAATAATATAATTATTAGCACTCAAGAAGATGTAGAACGTGCTTATAATGAGGCAATCAATAAAGAATCTAATGAAAAAGTACTTTTCATTACAGGTATTTATAGCAATGGTCAAGTAGCCTATTACGCAGTAAATCTAGAGTAAGCATTAACACGCTTTTTCCCTTTAAAAAAGAAATTTTACAGAAACAATTTTATGTTTAAAACTACCATTTACATTTTTTTTGGTTTTTGATAGTTTTAAATAGTTATTTATTCAAAAAAAAGCTTATCTTTGCAAGCTAATTTTCTTTACAAGAATGAGACAACTAAAAATTACAAAATCAATCACTAATCGTGAAAGCGCATCGCTCGACAAGTATTTGCAAGAGATTGGACGTGAGGATCTTATTACTGTAGAAGAAGAAGTAGAGTTAGCTCAACGCATTCGCAAAGGCGATCGTTTAGCACTCGAGAAATTGACACGCGCGAATCTTCGTTTCGTAGTTTCAGTGGCCAAACAGTACCAAAATCAAGGGTTAAGTTTACCAGACTTGATTAATGAAGGTAATTTAGGTTTAATTAAAGCGGCCGAAAAATTTGACGAAACTCGCGGGTTTAAATTTATTTCTTACGCAGTATGGTGGATACGCCAATCCATTCTGCAAGCGTTGGCCGAACAATCGCGTATCGTACGTTTACCGTTGAATCAAGTAGGTTCTTTGAACAAAATTAACAAAGCCCTATCACGGTTTGAACAAGAACACGAACGCCGCCCATCGCATGAAGAATTGGCAGAGGAATTAGACATTCCTATCGATAAAATTGCTGATACTATCAAAATTTCAGGTCGTCACATTTCTGTAGATGCTCCGTTTGTTGAAGGAGAAGATAACAGTTTGCTTGACGTTTTAGTCAATGATGACTCGCCCGTGGCAGACCGTTCTTTGATGAACGAATCTCTTTTAACGGAAATCAACAGGGCTCTTGAAACGCTTAGTGAACGTGAACGCGAAATTATTCGAATGTTCTTTGGCATTGGTTGCCAAGAGATGACACTCGAAGAAATTGGCGACAAATTTGGTCTTACACGTGAACGTGTACGTCAAATTAAAGAAAAAGCCATTCGTCGTTTGCGTACAAATTCTAAAAACAAATTGCTTAAAGGTTATCTTGGATAATAGGAGCAATCATTTTATCTGAAAGAGCACTCCACAGTGCTCTTTCTTATATCAAAGCTTTTAGGTTTTTAATAAATGTTGAAAACTGATAACAAAGAACTTTTGCCATCAGAACTTGGAACAAAGCCCATAGGACAACTTTTATGGACCTATTCCTTGCCAACGGTTATTGGGACACTGGTCAATGCTTTATATAATATTGTCGATCGTATCTTTATTGGCCAAGGCGTTGGTGCATTAGCTATTTCTGGACTTACGCTCACTTTTCCTGTAATGATGATTTTAGGAGCGTTCGGTATGCTTATAGGACAAGGATCGGCGACTCAAATATCGATCTATTTAGGAAGAAAAGACAAAGAAACAGCGGAACAAATTCTTGGTAATGCCTTTGTGTTCTCTTTGATAACTATGCTAATAGTCGTAAGTGTAAGTCTATTCTTCCTCGACGATATTTTAATTGCATTTGGAGGAAGTCCCGCCACCATTCCATACGCTAAAGATTATTTAAACATAATCATTCCTGGGCACATATTCACGATGTTAAGCTTTAGTTTTAATAACTGTATGCGTGCTTCAGGATATCCAATTAAAGCAATGTTTACTATGCTTATTGGAGCTGTACTTAATGTTATACTCGATCCGCTTTTTATATTTGTATTCGACTGGGGAATTGCCGGAGCAGCCTATGCTACTGTTATTTCAAAAGCTGTGAGCGCCACGTGGATTTTACTTCATTTTACAAATCCTAAAAACAACCTCTACTTTAAACGAGGAACGTTCAAATTGAGTAAAAAAATTATTTTGGCAATCATTTCTATAGGTATGGCACCATTTTTTATACAAATCAGTGCCAGTTTAGTTAATGCTTTGATGAATAATGCACTTAAAAATACAGGAGGAGACTTAGCCATCGGGGCATTTGGCATTATAAATAGCCTTTCTATGCTTATCATCATGAGCATTGTAGGCTTAAATAATGGGATGCAGCCTATTATAGGCTATAACTACGGCGCACGCCAAAACGACCGTGTTTTAAGAACGTTGCGATATGGTATTATTATAGCTACAATTGTTACCACTTTAGGTAGCTTAGCTGCAGAATTGTTTCCACATCAGTTGGCACGATTGTTTACAACAGATCAGGAACTGATTGATATAACTGCACACGGTATGCGCATCTGCTATGCTCTATTTATTATTGTGGGCGGACAAGTAGTCGTTACAAACTTTTTCCAGGCTATCGGGAAAGCCAAAATCTCTATCTTTTTAAGTTTAACACGTCAACTTATCTTTTTGGTTCCATTTATTCTTATTTTTCCTCCTATATGGGGGCTTACAGGAGTTTGGCTTGCTCTACCATGTGCCGATATCATATCGGCAATTGTAGCATCTATAATGCTCTATTTTCAGTTAAAAAAACTACGAAAACCAGTACCAGCACTTCCCAATAGTTAAAACCACTATGACTACTAAAGAACGATACAAACATATCATTGAGTGGTTTACAAAAAATATGCCTGTGGCTAAAAGTGAACTACATTACAACAACCCATTTGAACTGTTGGTTGCCGTTATTTTATCGGCTCAATGTACGGACAAACGGGTAAATATAGCTACTCCATCTCTTTTTAAAGCATTCCCAACGCCTGAAAAAATGGCAAATGCATCACCAGAAGTTGTTTTAGATTATATCAAAAGTGTTACCTACCCCAATAGTAAAGCAAAGTATTTAGTGGATATGGCCAAAAAGCTTGTTGCAGATTTTAACGGTGTTATCCCAGCTGATACAGAACAACTACAACAACTTCCCGGAGTTGGACGTAAAACAGCCAACGTTATAGCATCTATAGTATTTAATCAACCTAAAATGGCTGTTGATACACACGTGTTTCGTGTTTCTGAACGATTGGGATTAACCACTAACTCTAAAAGTCCATTAGAAACAGAAAAAACACTTGTGAAACACATTCCACAGGAGCTTATTCCTAAAGCACATCATTGGCTAATTTTACATGGACGTTATGTGTGTGTTGCTCGTAAACCTAAATGCGACACCTGCGGGTTGAGTCCTTACTGCCGCTATTTCGAACAAACACAGCAAGAGAAGTAAATGTATTACCGATAGTATGTTCGGTATAAATTACGATAGGCTTTGGTTTGTGTAAATTCTTTTAACCATTCATTTACTGCTTGTTGAAGTTTTGGTGAGTGTTTAGAAAAACCCCACGCCTGAAACTGTTTAAATCCTAATCTTCTGTGAATATCCAATTCTGGATAAAAACTTTGGACAAAACGCGCTGTAAATTCATCGGCTACAG
>Ga0208195_1002501_pt1 | contig 17173 bp, 14 predicted proteins | sample AD_UKC077_MetaG_FD_184441 | JGI IMG/M metagenome (GOLD analysis project Ga0208195, IMG submission 184441) | Active sludge microbial communities of municipal wastewater-treating anaerobic digesters from USA - AD_UKC077_MetaG (SPAdes) (version 2) | ecosystem: Engineered > Bioreactor > Anaerobic >...
AAAAGCGAGCTTATCCATCAAGCTCGAAATGTTCTCAAGCCCAGGCATTACCCCGCTCTGCGCATGATCGAGCGCCAATAAAAAGACATGCCCCTTATCATCGAAAAGCCTTTCGACATTTCTTTTTAGACCATTTGTCAATCTATTTCTCCTTCTTGGCTTAGTAGCATTGTTGTATGGAGATTGCTGTTTTCCTGCTCGCTGGCGCTATAAAGAAAGCCAACTGCATAATGCAACTGCAAGCCAGAGCGGCAAAGCTTGCTCCGACTAAGACCATAATGCAACTGTAAGCTATAAGCCTAATGCGTGCTAAGACCATAATGCAACTTTGTGCATCACCAAATCGCATATAAATAGGATACATCGAGTTTCCATAGCTGTCAACAAAAAACAATGGGGTTCATCAAGAAGTATGGGCCCTGTGGATGCAAAGACTGTCAGAGTCCGATTATACAAGCGCCTGGGCCGGTGAAGTTCATTCCTGGTTCACGGTTTTCCAATAACACTCTTGCCTTTTTTCTCACCTCGAAGTTTGTGGATGCGCAGCCCTTCTATCGTATGGAGCAAATCTTGAGTCGCTTTGGGATTGATACACCGCGGGCAACGCTCTGTGCCTTAGCGATTCGAGCGGGGAGAAGCTTAGGCGATCTCATAGAGGCGATGAAGGAGGATATCAAGCGTTCTCCTGTCGTACTCATGGATGAAACGGTGGTGCAGGTGCTGCATGAGAGAAACTCGAGTCCGCAATCGAAGCACTTCATGTGGGTGACTGAAGGCTTCTCTGAAGGTAAGCCACTCATCTTCTTTCACTATCATACGAGCCGCTCAAAAGAGATTCCCTTAAAATTTTTGAAAGACTACCAGGGGTACCTGCAGACTGATGGATACTCTGGCTATGATGAGATAGGGAGAGTTCCTGGGATTACCTATGTAGGGTGCTTAGCTCATGTGCGGCGGAAGTTCATCGATGCCGAGAAGCTGGGGAGTAAGGAAGCGAGTATCTTTATCTCGATGATTGGAGAACTGTATGAGAAAGAAGCAGAGCTACGACAACAGTATGAAGAAGGGCTTCTCACTACGGAAAGCTTTCTTAGCCTCCGGAGAAAGGAGCAAGCCCCGAGACTCACGGCGATGCACGCGTGGCTTAGGACGCATGCAGGCATAAGTCCTCCATAGATGAGCTTTGCGATAGCGGTGAGCTATGAGCTGAGTCAATGGGAGAAGCTTACCCACTATCTCGACCACGAGCTCCTCACCCCTGATACGAATACTATCGAGAATGCGATAAGGCCCTTTGTCATAGGCAGGAAGAACTGGCTATTTTCGGATACGCCTTTAGGAGCCCATGCGAGTGCAGGCATCTTTTGACGGTTACGTTTCAATGGCAATTATTACTTATTATTTTCAGTTGTCTCTTTGGATCGATTAGCTATCAATTGGAAGTTGACTACTGGAAGAATAATGGGAGGCATGCCAGATTGTACCGAAACCGATGCAAGTGCTTCTCTACAGAATGGATAAATTATCGCTGGCGCATTAGCTTTTGAAAATTCGTCTAGTGTCATATTGGTTTCATCACATTCACAAGTAAACTGACCAACCATTACACATGAAGCGCTAATGCTTTTATCAGGGCTGGATTCAACTGCTACCGATACAGTCTCTTGGAGAGTTTTTTTGTCATCTGATATTAGTGACTTTGTATCAATCCTGAAGTCAAATGTAGGTGAGTCTGGTATTTTTGGTGATCTTTTAAAGGATATCTCTGCAAGAATGATAGAGTCTATCTTTATTCCAGGCTTCTTGTTCTTATCCATTAGGCTACCCATGGAACTATTTTAGGATTTCCATAAACAAAATCGTCCCCGCATTCTTGCCGATTATACTCACTTTTGTCATTTGATATCAGCCAAAAAAAGGCATCTTGTTCTGTATGCTTCTGAGTGGCCTTTTTTTCTTTCAGAGTAAACTCTATATTTACACCCAAAGCCATAGCAATATCACTAATGGTATCAAGAGTCATGTTTCTATCCCCACTAAGGACCCGTGAAATATGCCCCTTACTATATCCTAATTGCTTTGCCAGAGTTGCTTTGCGAATATCATTTTTCTCCATAATATTCAAAATCTCTGCAGTCACAACATATCGCAGTACATACCTTTGATTTTCTTTATCATTGTGGCTATTCTCAGAAATTTTTCTAAGCTCGTCTAATTTATCCATTTATGGCACCTCGAAAATCTTTCTCTTTATAGAAATTGTACCAACCTCTTGCATTATCTATTTCATTCTTGGACCATTTATTTGCTTTTTTTCTTAACCCATATACCCCTACCAACAGCTCCCCGCGGATCTGCCAGTAACATGCGATTCGGATCTCACGTTGCTTAATCTCCCAAATCTTCCCCTCAAGCTGTTTGAATTTCTCTTGGTGCATATATGTCATTGGCTTGGTATTAATAGCATCCAGAACACGAACTATCTTTTTCCACTCATCTGGAGTTAATGCAACAATAAATTTATAAATTTGACTCTTGCGTTCTTCACCCTCATCGATTACGAACCAAAAGTTTTTCCCATCACCATACAAAACTCTAGTTAACATAAATGTAAACCCAACCGCTTTGCTCGTCAAGGGGAAAAATGAAATATTTTTTGTTGGTTTCTATCCAAAGACTATACATTTGTATATATAATGACATCTTTCTATCTTATTGCTCCTTCTATCCCTACATTAAAACATGTTTTAATTATCTTAACACGAATGGATTAAAATGCAACGAGAAAGCAGCAGTCTCATTAATCGTGATGAAGATTATTGAGCTCGAAGAATTGCTGCTTAGCTACCTTTGCACAAAATTGTCGTGCACCCCAATGGGGGTATTGGATATAGGAATTCAGATAAGTGCTATTCGACAATCCATGTATGGTAATTGAAGAGAGCCCTAGGCTGAACATACCATAGAGCAATTGCTACATTAAAATTAGCCAAATTGTCTTTATAATCAATTTTTCAAAGAAGACTTTTTGAAACTTTCAGATTAAAGATCCTTATCTACAAGCTCAATTCTCGCTTTTTTATACCTAGGCAAGAAGGGGCACTCCGAAGACTTCATAGAGTTGCTTTTGTTTTTTCGTCATCTTGCCAACCTTTTCGGTATGTCCAGGATAGCTATAGCACTCGATGACATCGAGTTCATCGAGAAGCTGGGTGAGGGTATAGCTCTTATAAAGGCCTTGGTCATCCATCACTTTATCGATAGAGGAAAGGTACATGAGCGCGATAAACTGTACAAAGAGTTTTCCTGAAAGATTCGATTCTGAGGAAACTCCTTCTCTCCTAGCAGAGAGCCTCTCCTTAAGGTTGGCTATCGCTTTCTCGACAAGATCCTTCGTGCGATAGATTCTGAGTGCTTCGAGAGGGTCTTTGATATCATTGGAGAGGAGGCCAAAGTAGCCATAGTTTCGCTCAACCTTATCGATCGCCTTCTGCTTGGAATTGAGCGTTACTCCTCGTACAGGAGTCTGGGTAACCTCGTAATACTTTTGGTAGAGTGTCTCATGCTCAGGATTCCGAATGCCTTCTTTGAGCTCTGCTTCGAGGCTATCAAGCAGTATATTAAAGGCTGTCCTTTCTTCCATAGCCCGCTCATCGTCGTAATAGAGATGGAGATACATCCGGCGAGTACCACTCTCCACTTCTCCCAATCGGGCTTTCCGCTCCTCATAGGGCCATGCAATCGTCCTCGAGGTACAGTACAGCCTAAAGTTTGAATTATAGTACTGTCTTGTGGGCAGAGATTCACGCACTTCATCAAGCATCGTTTGCACAAGGCGCAGGGATGTCTTCACCGAAATGAGAAACTTATAGTGGTGCGAGAGTAGTCCATTGATATTATCTTCACTGTAGAAGCCTCGATCGAGAATGATCTTCAGCTTCTCAATGGAGAGATAGCCTAGCTCATCGATGAGCCGTTTTACGGTCGTTACATCGCTGATATTTCCTGGTAGGCTGTGATAGTACATAGGAAGTCGTGAGGACTCTCCGTAAAGGAGCGCAAGGTTGATCTGCGGGAGGGCATCATGCTCCTTATTCTTCCCATACTTCACGAACCTTATGAGCTCAGAGTAGGAAGAGATCGAGGTGATATCATAGGCAAGGTACTCATGTTCCATTCTTCGCTGCATTTGAAGATGAAAAAAGCGCTGTTGGCTATCCTCATCAAGAGCTGCAAAAAGCTCGCTCGAACGCGGTGAGGAGATAATCTTTCCATAGGGATGTCGATGCAGCATCGTCCATCTAGGAAACCTACTTAATGGGCTATGATCCTCAAGCAGGAGAAAATAGGCAAGGGAGAGAATCTTCTTGTAGTCCTGAGGAAAGCATTTCTCAAGATCTTCTCTAATACCGAGCTTTTCTCCGATGCTATCGAGGAGCATAGTCGCACCACAGAAAAGGCGCTCTGAAATTGTTACGGGTACATGCCCTGGCTTTTTTGCTTCTTTTAGCTCCTCTTCGAGCTCATAGCGTTTATTTGGAACAAAGACTCCGTCGACCATTTTGCCGATATATCGTCTGCTATGCGTACCATATTTTTTATCCGGATTCCATTTTGCCTTTGTTTCAAAGACATATTCGACCCCATTGATAATTTGTGTTCCCCTTGGCATACTTACCTCACTAGTTATATATTATAGCTAGCACTATAATCTGCCAAGAGATTATCTTATTCTAATTCCAAGAAATAACTATTCCTAGGTTTAATTTCGCGGGAATTCAAGATCTACGACACGGTGTTGCAGAACGAAAAAGTACCGCCGTGCTTAGGACAATTAAGGGCTCTGAAGGAATATCTCAGAAAAGTGGACGATGCTGTTAGGTATTAGGTAACTAAGGCGTAATGATGAATCGATTTTCGATCCTTTATGATGGCGACCAGGTGCCCTCTATGCATAGATCCAGTTACGCAAAAATAGCTATGATAGTTTTCCATAAAAGTTGCGGGGTATATTGTTCCAATAGAGTCTTATCCTTCGCCTGGGTCCAATGTTTGGCTTGCTGTTACCTCAGCTTTCTTGAAAAACTCTAAACTCTGCTGATTCAAGGCAATTGTCACTTTGACCTTCGGTACTCGCTTCACTAATTGATAAGGTGGCGGAAGAAAATCGTCGATCCTCTTCCCATTTAAGAGCAATTCCTTTATATCGTTCGGTGCATCGCTATATAAAGAAAAAGATCGCATCGCCATAGTTATTATCCTGCAAATCCTGCAAAATCCTAATAATCCTGTCGAAATATCGTTTTCGCCCTTGCTACCGTAATCTTAATACCGGCTGAAAGAAGAAGGAAAGTGGAAACTGCAAATAAAAACAAACATAAAAGCAATTTGAATTTGGGCCCTGCTGGACTTGAACCAGCGACCTACGGATTATGAGTCCGCAGCTCTGACCAACTGAGCTAAGGGCCCTACATTTCGCCCTAACTATTATGCGGCGCTCCACGAATCTATCAGAACAGCGCAAAAAAGTCAACGTAAGGTGAGCAATTGAGTCTATTGCAGGCGCTCGCTAAAATAAGGCGCCATGGATATCGAACTTGCGATCGATGCGGATTCCCGCCTCGAAAAGGTGCTACTCGCTATAGTGGAGCTCAAAGGCTTTGACTGGCAGACTGTGTCTTTCAAAACCGCTCAGAATCCCGACTATGTTCCCACACGTGCCAAGGAGATACTGCGCGAAATTCGAGCTTGGCCTTCAGCCCATTTCGAGCTGCGCAAAAAAGCTGTGCGAGATATGCTGAGAAATGCGAATTACAAGCCAGCAGGACGCGCAAAGCCTTCTTCGGAATACCTTTTGCAGGCTGCGATCATTGGCGATTTTCCTATGGTGAATCTTTTTGTGGATGCAGTAAATCTCGCAAGCCTTAGATATCTCTACCCAATGAGTATCTTCGATAGCGACAAAGCGGGCCCGCGCCTCCTTGTTAGATTGGGTGCGCCCAATGAGGAATATATCTTCAATACATCCGGACAGATTATCGATCTTGAAGACCTACTCTGCATATGTGCGCTGGATCCGCATATTGAGCTATTCACGGGGAAAGCCATAGAAAAAGATATAATATCGGGCACTTTAAATGATCGCGTTATCTGCGGCGTCCGCGGTGTTCCCATTGCTAACCCAGTGCGCGACTCCATGGCGACGAAGCTCTTTGAGGGAGCGCACAATGCGGCTGTCGTTATCTATGCGCCTCGCAATGACGAGAGAGATCTCGAAGCAGCGGCTCACGATGTCGCTGAATTGTGTGGCCAAGCTTGCAATGTGCCTTGTGTGCGAATCCTACCTTAAGGACACAATACATTCATAATCGCGCTATCAATAGCAAAGTCAAAGCTTCGTAACGCTACGCTAAGACTGGCAAAACTATAGAGATGCCATAATCTGATTATTATTACCTTATAAGGTATGATATTGACATATACCCTTTAGGGTATTATTATAGGATATACCTCATAAGGTATTGAGTTACCTCAGAGGCTTTTAAGATCTGGAGTTTTTCAATGGACTATTTGATAAGCATTTTGCCACAGCTCGGTATGTCGCTCCAAATAACAAGGAAAATGTTAGGGCTCACCCAAAGAGAGGCGGGCGAACGCGTTGGTCTTCTGCCCAAGACAATTTCAGCGCTCGAAAATCATCCTGCTTCTTGCTCGATAGAAAGCCTTTTTAAATATCTCTCAGCACTCGAGCTCGATATTGTACTGCGACCACGAAAAGAGGCTTATAACCATATGTTGGAAGAGGCTAGAATTGCTATCAGCGACTCGCAAAAACCCGAGAATGTGGGAGAATAGGCATGGCACGTTCATCTGCACCTAGAAGCCTTAGTGTATGGCTCAATGGTGAAAAAGTGGGCAGATGGAGCATTAGCACTGCGGGCAAACATGAATTCTGCTATGATGATGCATATATCTCTCGCACCGATGCATGTCCTATTTCGCTTTCCTTGCCGCTTGTCTCCTCTAGATTTATTTATTCAGGTGAAAAAGTAGAGGCCTTCTTTGATAATCTTCTGCCAGAAAATTCAGAAATTCGGCAGAGAATTAGAAATAGGTTTGGTGCTAAATCTACCTCTGCATTCGATCTCCTTGCTGAAATCGGGAGGGACTGTGTGGGCGCTCTGCAGCTTCTGCAAGAAGACAGTCAGCCAGAAGAAATTCGCAAAATCACTGGCCAGATTGTAAGCGATAATGAGGTCGCTGAGATTTTGAGAGGCGTAACAGGTGCTGGGATTCGTGCTGTATTTCCTGATGAGGTCTTTCGAATCTCTATTGCTGGAGCGCAAGAAAAAACAGCTTTACTCTTTCATGATGGCGCATGGTTGATTCCGATAGGTTCTACTCCAACGACTCATATCCTCAAGCTACCCTTAGGAAGAATTGGTCACATGGGAATCGATATGAGTAGATCCGTGGAAAATGAATGGCTTTGTTCCCAAATCGCTCAAAAGCTTGATATTAAAACTGCGCATTCAAAAATTTCGACCTTTGATGGAATCAAGGTGCTTGTTGTTGAGCGATTTGATAGAGTAATTTCTTCGGAAGGCAATTGGATTATACGTCTTCCACAAGAGGATTTCTGTCAAATAACAGCAACGCCTTCCGAGCGAAAGTACGAAGCCGATGGCGGTCCAGGCATACGAAGCATTATGGATATATTGCTTGGGGCAGTCGACCCTCTCGGAGATCGCAGGACTTTTATCAAATCGCAAATACTTTTTTGGTTGCTTGCGGCACCCGATGGGCATGCGAAAAACTTCAGCATATTCTTAGAGGGAAAAGGTCATTTTCGACTAACGCCAATCTATGACATCATGTCTGCTTATCCAGTCATGGGACACAGAAAAGATGCGATTCCTAGAGATAAGCTTAAGCTCGCTATGGCGTTTGAAGGCAAGAATCGACATTGAGATCTCTTAGTAGCCAAATCAAAGCTTCGTAGCACTATGATAAGGGTGTCAAAACCATAGTCGAGCGCTTTTTGCGCCTATATTGCCATAATAACCCAGAAATCCTACTATTGCATCCTATGAAACTGCTCTCTGCCTCCGAGCCCGATCTCATTGTTGCTGCACAAGCGCTTCGCGAAGGAAAGCTTGTAGCCTTTCCTACTGAGACGGTCTATGGGCTTGGGGCAAATGCCTTCGATGAGCGGGCAGTTGCGCGCATTTTCGAGGCAAAGGCGAGGCCGACCTTCGATCCTCTCATTGTGCACATTGCGCGGCTCGAGGATATATTGATTTTAGCCGAGGAAGTGCCCGAAAACGCTTGGACGCTTGCTCGAAGGCTATGGCCAGGGCCTCTAACTATCGTTCTTCCAAAGCGCCGTGAGGTGCCAGACATAGTTACGGCTGGGCTTTCCACCGTTGCGGTGCGCTTTCCAAGCCATCCGGTTGCGCGGCGGATCATCGAGTTGGCACAAATACCGATAGCGGCGCCGAGCGCGAATCCTTTCGGCTATCTTTCTCCCACCACGGCCGAGCATGTAATAGATATGTTGGGAGAGCGCATCGATTATTTGGTCGATGGCGGGCCATGCGATGTAGGCGTTGAGTCCACGGTGATCGATATGACAGGTGAGCGCCCTGCTCTCTTGAGGCCAGGCGGTATGCCGCTCGAGCGCATCGAAGAGTTGATCGGGCTGGTGGATATTCCAGTACATGTGGATATTCCAGGGCATGGTGAGCCCTCCGCCGATGAAGGCTTGGAGCAGGCTGGAAAGAAGGATATGCTCCGCTCCGAACATAGCTTTAAGGATGCAGAAACACAGGGCATGGCTCATTCTCTCAATAGCCGCGAGAAAAAGCATAATCACCTCAGGAAAAGCCTCGAGAGTTCATCTCAAAAAGGCCCATCTTTCGAGAGCCCATCTTTCAAAGGCCCATCTTTCAAAAGCCCTGGCCAGAGCTCGAGCCACTATGCGCCCTCGACGCCTCTTTTTCTCTTCGATAAAGGAAGCTTACCGGAGGCGGCAGAACTCAAAGGGATTCTCCACCCCTGCATCGCTCTCGCTTTCGATGGCCGCCGAGCTCGGATTCTTCGAGGCAGCGGTCTTTTCGATGGGGTACAAGTTCTTTCGGAAGAAGGAGATCTGCGCGAGGCTGCAGCGCGCCTTTTTTCGCTATTGCACGATTTGGATGAGGCTGGTCTTGCCGCCATCTATGCGGAGCGCGTACCGGACGCTGGTCTTGGCCGTGCTATCAATGATCGCCTGTATCGTGCGTCGAGGAAGGAGCGGATTCAAGGCTGAGAGATGTCGGCAAGGCTGGTGCAGCGGCAGAGGCAGTGCATGTGGTTTCAGGCGAAACCGGAGATTCTTGGGTAGGTTCCGGCAAAGGTTTTACGCCATAGATAAAGTCCAGCATGTCCTTTGCGGAGATCCCATAGTACAGCTTGCCATAGCAGAGAGCCGTTGATGTTATGTTCTTGGTATACTGACGCGGCTCGGCTATCGGGTACAGCTCGATGAGTATATCGTCTTCGATGTTTCCCCAATCTTGAACCCACTGAGCCATTCGCGTCGGGCCGGCATTATATGCGGCGATGGCTCGCGCTGGTTTGCGATCGAATCGCTCTAGCATATAGCCATAATATGTAAGGCCAATAGTTAGGTTGTCTTTTGGATCGAAGAGTGCGTATTGATTCATTTTGAGCCCTTTGGCGGTCTCCGCGGCTGTGCTGGGCAAGAGTTGGCTCAAGCCAATTGCACCCGAACGCGAGACGGCTCGCTGATTGAAGAGGCTCTCTGAGCGCACAATGGCATATGCGAGCGGCTCTGCGATGCCTCGGGGCGCGGTGATTTCGCCGAAATGCTCCGGCCAAGCTCGCGGGTAGACCAAGGCATAGCCTATTTCCAGCCTATCGAAGGATTTACGGCCTAGAGCCTCCCTTCCGATCCGTAATGCGGGATAATATTGATCGTGCTGGATGAATTTCATGGCAAGCCACAATAGCGAGTCTGTGCTATAAGGGGATAGCGCTGTGATCTGCTCCGAAGCCAATGTCTCGAGGCCATAATCCAGGGATTGTCCTATGAAATCGAGTACATCCTTGAGTTTTCCATCGTCGACTGGCGGGTCCATAGAGTTTTGGCAAATGCTCGCAATTTCAGATTCGAGATCGAAATCGGTTCCAAGTACGGGGAGATTGGCAAGCAGCGGTGGCTCGATGCCCAATCGCCACGATGCGAGTGTGCGATAGTGCTCTTCGATTCCACCATCTCGAAGAAGCATCTCGTAGTAAAGATTTGCGCTATTGAGAGCCAGATCGACATTCGCTCGGCCTGTCTCGAATAGCCTTCCGGAGATATAGAGCAAGGGTCCGCGCATAGTGCCTGTCAATTTCTGGCTCATGAGAGCGCAGAGTCGAACTACATCATTCCAAGCCCCTTCTCGAAGCAATCGGCGCATGTATTCCGATACGATATCCTCGAAATAGGATGGGCTTTTCCACAGAGCCGCGGCTTGCGAAAGCGCGGAGATTTCGAGGGCGCGCTTTGCATGCAATGCATTTGCGTCTTCTTCTCCGAGATCGTCGAGAATCGTTCCAGTTGCCGCAATAGATTTCATCGTGATATCCAGCCAATACCATAGCGCAGAGTCCGAATCTTCGGCGGAAAAGGAGACAGGTACCAGCTCGATGAACAAGCTTGCGGCAATCTGATTCTGTCCCAGTCCTTGGTACATTCTCGCTAAGTGAAAGGCCATGACCCAAGAATTCTCAGAGGGAATTCGTTCGCGGTCGAGCAAAGGCAATTGCGGCTCATTATTTACCTTGGTATCTGCTCTGGCCTCGCTATTTCTATCGCCATAGACTCCTTCGCTGTTTATTCCAGGAAAATTCAGAGCTTGAGAGAAGAAGGCAATGCCTTCTTTCCAAGCCCCTGCGCCATAAAAGCTGCGTCCAAGCTCGGTTATCCACTGGCGCATGGTATCTGGTGCAGAAAAGTCAGGCAGGATGGGCAGGGCATTGGCTACGGCTTCGGCATAATTTTTTTCGCTGGCCGCTGCTCGGAATAGGGCAAGGTATGCAAGATTCTGAGGTACATTTGGTGCCGCTGCGTAGAGCCTGTAGATCTTGGCGATATAGCTGTCGGGTGTTCGTGTTCTAATGTATGGAGGGCCATTGGAAGCCCAAGAATAATCTTGGATCGCTGCCCGAGCGCTGTATTCCATCCAGGAAAGCTCTGTGGAGTGGTTCTTGGCTGCAGATGGCATGGCTTTGGATATTTCGGCTACGATATTAAGGGCATCTTGCGGCGAATTCTGCGCCATAAGGCAATCGTAAAGGCTGCGATAGATATTCCAGTCTGGCCCGAATGCTTGAATCCACTCTCGCGCCATAGCAGCAGCTTCGTTAAGTCTTTTTTGGCTGGATAAGAGCTTGAGCAAAGATTTTCCTGCTTCTTGACCTGCCGGATTCTTTGCGAATCTAAATGCGATCTCGTACATCCATTCTATAAGTTTTTGCTGATCTTCCGTGAGGGTAGCTTTCTGCTCCGAAGCTTGTGTACGAATTTTTTCGGCCGCAAAGAAAAAACCCGATGGATCGGAGGGATCGCTCAATACCGGCAGAAAAAGAGGTGGAGGCAAGGAAGGTATAGGCTCAGAATTTTTTAAGGGCTCAGGCTCTAAGATCTCCGGGGATATAAATTCCGGAGATTTTTCGGTCTCGGGTTCCAAAATCGGAGTAGACCGGGGGGCTTCTAGCTCGCTGGCGGAAAGAGTCTCTTCCGAGCTCTCGGAATAGGACACATCTGGATCGAAAGCGCCAAGGGGGAGCGTAGCTGCTGTTCCAAAAATGAAAGAAAACATCAAAGCTATCAGGATGGTCTTAGGAATAAATTGCAGATCTCTCACTCTTTTCACAGCGCACCATAATCCATTACGAGCGACATCGCGTAGGTAACGATTTCCATATCGAGCTCATCGGCGCAATCGGAAACCAGATCGCGCAGCTCTCGCCACTCGGATAGCGTGAGAGGTGTTCCGTCGTATTGCTGTAGGAGTACGCTGCTAAAAGTAGCTATGACCAGAGGCCCACGCAAGGGATTGGAGCGAAGTTCTTCTGCAGCGAGTCCAATCATTATCTCGATTACCGATCGCGGGAGAGTAGATAAAGCTTGTTCTATTGCTTTCGAGAGTTCCTTAGGCGTCCATGCGCGTGTCGATAGAATATTGAGCGCGTCTAGGAGGTCATTGATGGTTTTGATTTCGGGCTTCATGGCAAAATCTCCTGTTAGTCATCAATATTATCGACAAGCCAATCCATGGGCTCAACCTGGACAATCAAGAAAGAGCAAATACTAGAATAGCAGCGTCATATAGTGCATGTCCAAGTGCAAGGGAGTGTATCCCATAACCACGGAATCGTAGGCTTGTATATAGAGCAGCCAGCACTCCAGCGAATGCAATTCCGAAAATTCCTTGGGCATAATGAGAAAGCGCGAAGATAATCATTGAAACAATGGCTGCTGTATTTGGAGTCGTTCCGACTTCTGTGAGAGCATCGATAAGTAAAAATCGAAAAAATAGCTCCTCTCCGTAACCTACCGAAATGCTTGAAAGCAACAAGAATGGAAGAAGAGATAATATTGGTTTTTGTGGCAAAAATTCGAAGACAGGATTGGATAGCTTACCAAACCATGCTGCTAATGCTCCTATGCCAGCAAATCCAAGGCTGAAGAATGTCACTAAGAAAGCCCTGGTTATCTCTTGTTTCGTCGGAATTTTCAAAAACCCATTCTTCCACTCATTGTTTGCGAAAATCGATAGTTGAGAAGAGACATAGAGCATGAATCCAATTCTAATACTATTTTTCAAAAAGCTAAGGATAAACCAAGCAGTTGAAAAGGCTGATGGTTCGGGTATTCCAAGGATAATATCCGCCCAGACAGTAACATAGACGAAAAGAATTATTCCGTAGGCGGAAATTCGCTTAGGGGAAAGGTCGATCATGTTTTGATTAAGATTAACATAGAAGAGCATTTTATTCATCTGTCTCGTATAAAAAAGCGATTATTTTTGCGTAAAAACTTAAAATAACTATTGCTTTCATTAATAATTGCACTAATATATAAGAAAGTAAAGGAAAAACTAGGAGGCTATGATGAAAAAACCAATCTTCTATGGCATTCTTGTGCTTTTTGGATCATTTTTATTATTTGGTTGCCCTTTAGCTCCAAAATCAAGCAATGCATATCTTTCTGATCTTAGAATAGAAGGGGCAACTCTCGACGAGACATTTTCGCGAGGTAAGACAGATTATACTGCATTCTTATCAAGCTCATTGTCTTCAGCAAAGATAGTTGCTGTTGCAGAGGATTCCAAAGCAACGATCTCCTACAATGCTAATCCTCTAACTCTATTGACAGGAGAGAATACAGCAAGAATAACTGTCAAAGCGGAGGATGGCACTGAAAAAACCTATACCATAACTATATGGAGAGGGAATACCAGCATAAATACGCTGGATTCTGTTGCAGGGAGCTATTTGACTCAGACCATAAAATACAATGTCTATAAGAATGGTAATCTTCAATACATAATCAAGAAGGGTCTTGCGGAAAATCAGCCGCTTTATCTTGACCCGAGTGCTACCTACAAGCTAATAGCGAGTGCTGAAAAACGAGCTTCTTCATCTATAGAGAACTATCATTATTCAGCAACCAGCGATCCAATTTACCTCGTGTGCCAGAAGCTGGAAATGAGCACTTATCCAGCCGAAGCTCCAAGCATCACTTCTTTGGCCTGGACGAGTGATGAATCTGCAGATATTAATGATTTGGATAGTCTGAAGGAATCCAATTGGCACGAGTTCAGCGATGGAGATGAAATCAATATTTCGAGTCTCAATATAGTAAGAGTAATTGCGAAAGCAAAATCCGAAATGGATGCCACATCCTGGGCTGGTCAAGGAATCATGCTGGGAGTGGATGAGGTTCCGAGCTATTTTGCTGGCCTTTATCCAAATAATGCTGATTCAAGTTATGATAATACAACAGGATATTTTACTGGCGAGGCCTATTTTGGACCTCTTGCAGGATTGCAAATTGCAGATGGAGAGCACCAAATATGCGCAGTAGTATATGATAGAAGCAGCAATCGTGTCGAAAGGAGTGTTTCGGTTACCTCTACCCCTGGACCATCTTCAGGGGTTGATCTATCAAGTAATTACAACATCTATGATCTATATGTAGAAGCAAGGACCTACGGTGTTTCCCGTCAGTATTATGGTGCTAGAAAATCGCCGGAAGCCATGCAGGCGCTAGATTCTGGCCCAGCAAGCTATCGAATTTGGCTCTCATTTTATGTGCAGAAAAATAGTAATAACTTGGATCAACCCATTCTTGGCTTTAGGGTTTATCGGTCGGAGAATGGAGGTTCTAGCTACAAATATCTTGCAACAGTCAATTACGGTTATCCAGTGTCTGGACAACATACATACTATGATTGGGATGGGGCTCTTCGGCCTGAAAAGAGCTATAAATACAAGATAACGGCATTTACCGACTCCAATAATAAACATGATCTCAGTGAATCCTCGGCGCCTATCCAATTGCTCGCTCCTTATACAATATCGCTTACCTCTCCTGCTGATGGCGCAAAATTGAGCCGCGGAACCATTCCGACACTTAAATTCAGGCTGTCGGAAACCTCGCTCTGGAGCTCTGATAAAAGTGATGGGTTTGCTTTTATGCCAGCAATTCGAAAGAAAACAGGCGAGACAATTTTTTGTGGAATGTATATGTATGACATGGAATCAGATATGTTGAGCTATTGGGATATGCCGGATTGGAATTGGAAAGAGATCGTCAAAACAGATAGCGAGACTTTATCTGACTATTTCACTTTCAATAAAGGCACAGGCGAAATCACCTTGAAACAAGCTGCACTCATCGCAGATGCCAATCTCTATAGCGCTGGAGCGCCTGTGCTCAGTGCGGGAGTCACCTATGAGTGGGATATCTTTGGATGGTGGTCAGATGGGAACGATCCAGGAAACTCAGAAAATGTAGATCCTCCCTATTTTTTCAAAGAGGAGACAGCACATGATTCCCGGTATAGATCAATATACTCGGAATCCTATTCATTCTCTGATTCCTACGAGGATGGAATGGATGCGCTCAACGGATGGTTTGAGCTTATTGCTGAGTGAGGAGGACTATAATGAAAAAGAACATATATAGGTCTATAGCGAGAGGAGCCTTGCTTGTATCATTGCTCCTAATTTTGAGCGGATGTAATTTTTTCCCAAAGCAGGGCTCCCAGCTGCAAAAAGCGCCGGATTTCTATCCTGAGTACAGCATGTTCCAACCAAAAACGCTTAAGGAATTTGATAATGCTGTGCAGCTTGGACATGTAAGCTCAGACACATTGATCGCTAAGACGAGCATTGATTTCGATAAGGATCAATTCTCGAAATGCGAGCTTGAGGTAATTGGCTCTTTTGAGGTTGAAGGAAATCGCTACTTTAGGCTGCACGCTTCTCAGAATATCTTCAAGAAAGCCAAGAGAATCGAAAAACTAAAAGGTGTGCTCTATGTCGAGCATGAGCTCCGCTCCTATATCCCCAAGAATGAGCAAGGGCCGTTTATAGACAGCATTGCATCATCAAAGGGCGCAGGTGAGATATCCGCTGTGCTGAATGATCCCGAGACTTGGGGAAGATATGGGCACTTTGAAATCACTCATGCAATAGATGCTTACAGAGACCTTGGATTTGGCGACAATACTGTGTATGTGGTCGATATCGATACTGGGATTGACCAAACGCATGAGGATTTCCATCTAAGTTCGGAAGAGAGCATAATCGAGTATGCGAAGAGCGCGTTCGATGAGTATGGCACTTATGTAGATGATATGAATCCTTTTATAGAAGTTCCTGCGAATGAGAACTGGGATGATATGGGGCACGGTACCCATACTGCGGGCATAATTGCAGCCCTTGGTAACAATGGCATAGGTGTTGCCGGTGTCGCATGGAAAAACGTGAAACTTATTTCTTATAAATGTTTTTCTGAAGTATCACCATATTCTGGTTATGACTGGCCTGTGTACGGGGGTTTTGCAGACCTGGTAGATTGGAAGAAAGCCAATGCGCCTGAGCAAACCATCCCCGTCAATATGTCGCTCGGCGGTTATTACGCAAGCGCTTTTGAGCTTGAAATGATCAGCTATGCTCTAAGGAATGGAATTGTGATCATTGCATCTATGGGGAACGATGGCACGGAGAGAGCCCAATATCCTGCGGCATATGCGGGGGTTATCGCGGTAGGAGCCACAAGGGCAAACGAGGAAAAGGTCGGCTTTTCTACATCTGGCAAACATATATCTGTCTCTGCGCCAGGCTACAATATCTACTCTACATTCAATGATGGAGGCTATGCAGACATGTCAGGGACCTCGATGTCCGCGCCTTTTGTGACTGGCCTTGTTGCTTACATGCTTACTTTCAATCCAGATTTGACAGCTGATCAAATAAAGGCCATTCTAGAACAGACAGCAATGGATATTGGGCCAACAGGTTGGGACACCGGAACTGGTTATGGGCTTGTAGATGTAAGGAAAGCTGTAACCAAAGTAAAGAATAATGAAATACCATTAGTTGGTTCAATCTATGCTTCTGGGGAAGCCGTGATCAGTGTTCAAAACCTCGATAGCGAATATGATTCTGGCAATACCCATTATCCTGATGCGGTAGGCGGCGTGCCTGTCTATCTCTATGGAGCGGATGGCTCCTTTGTAGCTGTTGGTGTATCCAACTATACTGATGGTTCAGTGTCATTTAGTCTTCTTAAACCAGGTGACTACACTGCAAAGACAAATTGGGGAGGTGTCCCGAAGAGTCAAGCATTTAGAATGCCCGCTACTGGCGATATAACCGAAAGCATCAATTACGACATGAAGATTTATTACGCCCAGACTCTCTCGAATGAGCTTATGGATCCTGATTATTTTAGTTGGGCCGACAGCGTACTTACGCTCTATACTGAGGAGGGTTCGTTGATTGTAGGGCCATATGATTATTGGTACCTGGATACTCTCATGATTCCTGTGAAGTCAGGACAGTCATATGTCCTTGGTATCGAGCCATATTTCAATGACGAATATAG
>Ga0208195_1002502_pt1 | contig 17171 bp, 6 predicted proteins | sample AD_UKC077_MetaG_FD_184441 | JGI IMG/M metagenome (GOLD analysis project Ga0208195, IMG submission 184441) | Active sludge microbial communities of municipal wastewater-treating anaerobic digesters from USA - AD_UKC077_MetaG (SPAdes) (version 2) | ecosystem: Engineered > Bioreactor > Anaerobic >...
CTTTTATTCTTTAATTAATGCCATTCTATGATACCCTGTATTATTGTCAAGTAATATTTTAACTATATTTATTGTCTGCTTTCTAATTCAAAGCTCTCAAATATCTTATAAAAGAATAAAGCAAACTTATAAATTAAAACAACACCCTCTATATATATAGGGCTTACAAAATGGTGTTTTTTGAAAACTATTTTCACCTAAATCAGCAGATGCCTACTACGAGCGGGTTTAGAGATGATTTTTTTGTACGAACAAACCAAAAAGAAATCTATCATTCTCAATAATATGGCTTTGTAAATACAAATAGCCTTATTTGTATACGTGCGATGGATAACTACGAACAAACCAAAAAGAAATCTCTCATTTACAATAATATGGCTTTGTAAATACAAATAGCCTTATTTGTATACGTGCAATGGATAACTACGAACAAACCAAAAAAGAAATCTCTCATTCGCAATAATATGGCTTTGTAAATACAAATAGCCTTATTTGTATACGTGCGATGGATAGCTACGACCAAACCAAAAAGAAATCTATCATTCCCAATAATATGGCTTTGTAAATACAAATAGCCTTATTTGTATATGTGCGATGGATTACTACGACCAAACCAAAAAAGAAATCTATCATTCTCAATAATATGGCTTTGTAAATACAAATAGCCTTATTTGTATACGTGCGATGGATAACTACGAACAAGTAAATAGATTTAAATTTTCAATTTCACGCAGTGAAATTACCTACAGCCTCACAAAAATCAATTGATTTTTTACCTAACCATTGCGAAGTAATGTACCTCACCCGCAGCGAAGCGAGGACCAGTTCAATTCTCAACATAATAAATATAAAATTATTCTTGACATTATATTCTTAATCAGATATATTTATTTCAAGTAATTGAATATTGTTTTTCTCAGTATTTTCAATAGAAAAGCAATAGTTAAAATTAGGAGAGCTTATGAGAAAACTGTGGTTGATTCTAATCCTGTTAACAACAGCAGGATTGCTAATGGCAGCACCATTAGTCGAAGGGTTTGAAAGCACCACTGCTCCACCTTTAGGCTGGTATGTGGTTTATGCAAATCCTTACCAAGCTGAAGGTGATTTCGTCGCCCACTCAACGGATAAACATTACGAAGGAGATAGATCTTTTAGATTTTCTTCTATAATCGGTCCCACTCTCCCAACTTATCTTATTACACCAAGGCTTGAAGTAACGGAAGGTGATCAAACAATATCATTTTATCATTACGCTGATTGCGAATATTTCGAAGAAAAGTTCAAAGTTGGTTGGTCATCAACAGGTAAGGAAATTACAGATTTTACCTGGTCTGATGAAGTTACTCAATTAAGCAGTTCTTGGGAACAATATGTGAAAGATGATTTACCTGTAGGCACAAAGTATGTTTGTATTCAATATACGAGTTATCGACAGGCTTACTTTTATTTTGACAAATTTGTAGGACCAGAGTTATATACTGGGAAACCCGATTCACCTGTATTGTCTTTTCCTGTAAATAATACACCTACTGTTGCTCTCAATGCCTTATTATATTGGTATGCTCCTTTAGAGGCAACATCTTATCTTTTTTTCATCGGTACAGATGCTGAGGCTACTAATATAGTAAATGGTTTCGATATAGGCAATGTAACGTCATATTCTCCTGAATTGGAATATTATGACACAACTTACTATTGGACAGTTGCTGGAGTTAATTCTTTAGGCGTATCTGATAAAGCAACAATTCGGTCATTTACCACTCGCCTCCACCCAATACGCCCAATTCCATACATGCAAGACTTTAATGAATCAGTATATTGGCCCTCTGAATGGGTGAGTGGTGGTTATATGATTTATGCAGGTCACGGAAATGGAGGAAATGGCGTTTTAAAGCGTCTCACTGGTACCAAAGAATTAGATACAATAGCAAGCTTTGCAACCTGTCAAATAGGTCCTTTAGCTGCTGATTCAGAATTAAAGTTTGACTATCGCTTTATGGCTTATTCAAATTATCCAGATGATGAGTTTTATCCTCTGGCAGAAGGTGATATGATTGAAGTCCAAATTTCAACTGATGATGGACAATCATACGAGACAATTTATACAATAGATATGAATAATCATATTAATAGCACTCAATTTGCAACCCCAATCATCCCTCTGTTTGGTTATGAAGGGCAAATTGTAAGAGTTAAATTTACAACCTCAACGCCTTTTGGTACGTCGTCTGATTTCTATGTTGACTTTGACAATATTAATATTACTGGCAATGCTACCCTACCTGTAGAGCTCTCCGCATTTAATACTGCTATCTTAGCGAATAATACTGTTTCAATTAACTGGACTACACAGTCTGAAAATAATCTCATGGGATATCATATCCTTCGAAGTGATAATGATCAAGTAAATAACTCGGCACATATCACAAACAATATTATTCACTCTACAAATAGTAGTTCTGACGTCGATTACAACTATATTGACCAGGATGTTGAGCTTGAAAATACATATTATTATTGGCTACAATCTGTGGAAATGAATGGTACTTATGAGATGTACGGACCAATCATAGCAAATGTTAATCAAGATGATAATAATACTCCAGATCTCGTTTATGAAACTGCATTTAACTCCATCTATCCAAATCCATTTAACCCAAATACTACATTGAGTTTCTCTCTCGCTGAAAAAGGCGATGTAAATATCAAGATCTTCAATGTTAAAGGACAATTGGTGAAAGAAATAAACGAACAAACATTAAATAAAGGTGTGCATAATATCACCTGGAATGGCAAAGATTCACATAATCAAGACTGCGCATCAGGCATCTACCTCTTTAGATTACAAGCTGGTAAAACAGTGATGATGAAGAAAGGGATGCTGGTGAAATAGTCCTCGCTTCGTTGCGGGTGAGGTACTTCGACTGCGTCGAAGGTGAGGTGGACAGCAGTGAAGCGAAGCAAGCGAGTTGGTCAGTTTGCTGACGAGCACAGCTCGCCCCTACATTATTTCTTTCTGACGAGCTGACGAGCAAAGCTCGCCCCTACATTAGGCTCGCAAACCCCTCCTTTTATTAGCGGCGCCTGGTATTCTTGGCAGAATAGACAAAAGAGTGCTAAAATGTATTTGCATTATTTGAAAAGGTGCTTATATTATATTCAGATTCTATTAATAAAAGAAAGGAGATAAGATGAATCTTAATAAATATACGATTAAGTCGCGAGAGATAGTTGAAAACTTGCAAATCTTGGCGCATGAAATGGGACATCAGGAGATTACTGAGTTTCATTTATTGATGAGCCTTTTGAAGACTGAAGATAGCATTGTATTGCCTATTTTGCAGAAGCTTGAGAGCAATGTACCTAATCTTGTTAAAGATGTAGATGCTGAGTTGAAAAAGATACCTCGAGTCTCTGGCTATAGTCAGATTTATCTTTCAGCAGAAGTCAATCAAATCATGCTTGAGGCAGAAAAGCAAGCGAGCAAGCTACAAGATGATTATGTCAGTGTGGAACACTTGTTTTTGGCATTGCTACAAAAGGCAAATAAGTCTGCTTATCTTATTAAAAAGTATGCAATTGACTATAATAAAGTCTTATTGGTACTAAAAGATATTCGCGGGAATCAGAGGGTGACCGATGAGAACCCTGAGGCTAAGTATCAAGCATTGGAAAAGTATGCGCGCAATTTGAGTAAATTGGCAAGACAAGGCAAATTAGATCCTGTTATTGGTCGCGATGAAGAGATTCGTCGTGTGATACAGATCTTATCGCGTAGAAGAAAGAACAATCCTGTTTTGATTGGTGAGCCTGGTGTGGGTAAAACCGCTATTGTCGAAGGCTTGGCAAGACGAATAGTCGACAAAGACGTGCCAGAAAACTTGAAAAATAAAGAAATACTCGAGCTCGATATGGCAGCTTTGGTTGCTGGAGCAAAGTTTAGAGGCGAATTTGAAGACCGCTTGAAGGCAGTGCTCAAAGAAGTTGAAGCCAATGAAGGCAAGATTGTTCTTTTTATCGATGAGATTCACACAGTTGTTGGTGCTGGTTCAGCTGAGGGCTCCGTTGATGCTTCGAATATGCTCAAGCCTGCGCTGGCAAGAGGGTCTTTGCACTGTATTGGAGCAACAACGCTCGATGAACATCGTAAATATATCGAAAAAGACCCTGCTTTGGAGAGAAGATTTCAGCCTATTTTGGTCAATGAGCCATCTATGGAAGATACGATTTCTATTCTCCGTGGCATTAAAGAAAAGTATGAGGTGCATCATGGTGTGCAGATCTTGGACACTGCTCTGGTAGCTTCAGCTTTTCTTTCAAATAGGTATATTTCAGATAGATTTTTGCCTGATAAGGCGATAGATTTAGTGGATGAAGCATGTTCTAAATTGAAGATGGAGATAGATTCAATGCCAGTGGAATTGGACGAAGTGCAAAGAAAGATTAAGCAACTTGAGATTGAAAAGATTTCTCTTAAAAAAGAAAAAGACGATCTGTCCAAAGAGAGGCTGGCTAAAATAGATGAGGATATTAAAAACCTAAGTGAGTCACAAGCTGTCTTGAAGATGAAATGGCAAAATGAAAAAGACCTGATGAAGCAGATCAGCTCTGTATCTGAGCAAATTGACCAACTGAAAATTGAAGCAGAAAATGCTGAAAGGGTTGGAAACTTGGGCAAGGTAGCAGAATTGAAGTATGGTGAATTGCCTGCAAAGCAGAAGATCCTCGACGAAGCGAAAGCAAAACTACAGCAGATTCCTGATGAACAGAGGGTTTTGAAGGAAAATGTAGATGAAGAGATGATCGCTGAAGTGGTAGCAAAATGGACAGGCATTCCTTTGACCAAGCTCTTAGAAAGTGAAATGCAAAAGCTGGTAAAAATGGAAGATGAGCTTTCAAAAAGAGTAATCGGACAAAAAGATGGCATCAGTGCACTGTCAAATGCAATCAGGCGCTCTCGCAGCGGTTTGTCAGATCAGAATAAGCCAATAGGCTCATTTATGTTTTTAGGTCCTACAGGCGTCGGTAAAACGGAATTAGGCAAGACTTTGGCAGAGTTTTTATTCGACACCGAAAAGGCTATTGTGAGAATCGACATGTCTGAATTTATGGAAAAGCATTCAGTCTCCAGGCTTATCGGTGCACCTCCTGGCTATGTTGGCTATGATGAAGGGGGGTATTTGACCGAAAGCGTGAGAAGAAAGCCTTATGCAGTGATTCTCTTTGATGAGATTGAAAAGGCACACTCAGATGTCTTTAATATCTTATTGCAGATTCTTGATGATGGCAGGCTCACAGACGGGCAGGGCAGAACTGTCGATTTTCGCAATAGCATTATTATTATGACTTCAAATATCGGTGCACAGATGATCTTTGAACATACAAGTGATGACCTCGAAGCGATAAAAGATGACTTGATGAAGCTCTTACAATCTTATTTCAGACCAGAATTTCTGAATAGGCTCGATGAGATTATCTTGTTTCATAGGCTAAATCGTGAGCAAATCAAAGAAATTGTGCAGATTCAACTGAAAAAGCTCAGCGATAGACTCAAAGACAAACGCATCAATATACACTTTACAGAGAATGCAATAAATGCCATTGCCAATGAGGGCTTTGATCCACAATTTGGTGCACGACCATTGAAGCGAGTGATCCAAAAAGAGATTGAAAATGGACTTGCAGTTGAAATAATCTCTGGTAATTTGACCCCTAATCAGACAATTAATATCGACTATGAAAATGGCGGATTTAAGATGAAGAATTGAGAATATAAACCTGGTATAAACTCACTCCTCTCCTCAAAAAAAACAGCAGAGCTATATGCTCTGCTGTTTCATTTTGATTAAAAAAGGAAAAAACTATAAAGACAATGCTTCGACTGGACAAACATTTATGCAAGCACCACAATCGACACAAGCATCACTACTTTTTACGACTTCTCCATCCATTTCCAAGGCGTCGACAGGGCAAGTGTCTACACAAGCACCGCAGCCTATACATTTTGTTTCATCAACCTTGATCATGTCTTCCTCCTTTTACTATTTCATTAGAATCAATCTATTTTAAAATGAGATTTTTTGTCAAACAATATTCACATTTATTATTTGTATGCCCCGAAAAATGCATAACTGCATGAATATTGATTTATTTATCTTTTGTTAATTACATAGAAAAGGGTAAATTCGGGGTATAGCTTACTTTTTTTATAATTTATAAAAGCTCTTTCTATAGTCTTCCACTTTAAGTCTTTGCCTTTGATTGATATACCATTGATTGATATGATTATTTTCTAAAGTCTCGCGTACTTTTTTAATCTCACTGTTTTTCACCTTTTGCCAAGCTTTATTGTCAACATTGATCTTTTGTGTAACTTGAGCAAGATAGACACCATTATCATCGATGATCAATTCACTAAATTGCCCTTTATTTAAGCCTAAAATTGCTGAACGTAATACAGGCACGTCCCCTATTCTGGTAAATCTTGAATCTGCAGTGATGTCTTCAAAATCGACAATAGTTAAAGAATCTGCCTCTGCCATTTTGAAATAATTATCTGGGGTATATGTTTTGAGAAATAGGTTCGCATAAGTAATTTGTGAGGCAACACTCTTTTCTCTCTGTACAAAGCGTTTAACTAATTCTTTTTCCTCATCATAAGCAGCATAATGGTCGCCCATACTCTCAGAAATTTGCAAGACAAACTTCTCATTATTTCTGCCACTGACAATATCAGGTACACTGCCGACAGGGTTTTCAAAGGCATATTTAAAGAGCTCTGTCATCGGTCCAAGAACGGGTGTATATTTATCATTCTCTCTTATAGCTTCTGTTTCAAGTACTCTTAAATTGTATTTTTCTGCGATGTTTTCAATACCAAACTCTTTTGTTTCTTGATGTACTTTTTCGATAAAGAGTCTTAATTGCTCAAGGGTCTCAGGTCCTGCTGTATAACGAATGATTATTTGTGATGCCTTTACCTCATCTACACCTTCCAGTGTCTTTCTTTTATCAAAAACTTTTATAATATGCCAACCGCCTGAACTTTTGAAAGGTTGAGCGATTTCACCGACAGGTGTTTCCCAACATGCTTTTTCATAACTGGGGGTCATTCTTCCTTTTGCAAAATAGCCCAAATCTCCGCCTTTTGAACTGCTACCTGTGTCTTGAGAGTATTTCTTTGCGATCTCAGCAAAATCAGCCCCATTTTTGAGTATTTGATACAAAGAATCAGCTCTATTGTCAGCATATAATGTATCTTGGGCACTGGGTATCTCTTGGAATTTGATAAACTTGAATCGTCTATGCGGAGGACGCTTAAATAGCTCAGGGTTGTTTTGATAAAAGGCGACCATTTCTTCTTCTGTGACGGGTAGAGCACCATTTTTGGGTTGATAAAAGTGAATAATCTTACCGCTCGCTTTATTATTTGCCTTATACCATTCACGATAGATGCTGTCAGCATCGACCTTTACCTCTGCTTTGATATTGGCAAAGAGTTTCTCATAGCGGTATTGAGGGCGGATATCATCGATGACTTGCTTCTTAAATTGAGGCACATTATCCAAGGCTTGCTTATATTTATCCTTATCAAACTTACCATTTGTCTGCAAATCTGTGATTTTGGTAACCCCTGTTGGCGGAGCCTGTAAAGCTTTATTGTACAGTTCTTTTTCTGTTGGTTCCAGTTTTCTCTTTTGTATTTCAGTATCATATAAATAGCGTGCAATTTCTTCTTCCCAGAGCTGATTATTGAGCTCTTTCTTCTTTTGGTCAGTGACTTTCTGCCCTTGGTTTTGCCAATAATTAAAATAATTAGTTAAAAGTTTATCATAATCGCTGTGTTTATATGTTTTTGTACCGATCTTACCAATAATGCCCATAGACTCAGGAGTCGCCGCTAATAAAGCGAAAAACACCATTGAGAGTATCGTTATAAATAAAATAACCTTTTTACTTTTCATCTTAACCTTCTTTCTGAACTATCATTTTACTTTAACTATTTATATTGAAAAAGATAACATATTTTGTCAAGAGATTTTCATGGGCAGAGTAAATGTAGAGGTGCTTTTTTAAGAGGGTGTTGCATAGAAAATTAAAACAAAATGTAAAATTCCGACTTGAAAATTGCCTCATTTTTCTATTAAAGATGATACAAAAATCTATAAAAAAACATATTATCATACCCGTTTTCTCCTCTTTTCATCAAATATTTATTCACTTTTGTAAATCACTATTTAATAGACAGATGCCTATGCGACTACCCTTGCATTCCCCTTGCTATCTTGGAGAATGAAAGGTAATATTATAGGAATCAAAAGGTAATATAATGGAAATTTATTATGAATATTTAAAGTATAAAAAATGTTTGAAAACTTCGTGTAATGATGATTGATAAATTTGTAATTTGGAGATTATGCAAAAACCATATAGAGAGTGTTATTGTTTTTATTCTTTAATAAAAAAAGGCGAGCTTTCGCTCGCCTTAGTTTTGAGGACTTATGACTGTATCATTTTACGTGTTGATGAGTAATTATCTGTCTTCATATTATAGAAGTAGATACCACTACCAACGTTTTTACTACTATCGTCTTGCCCATTCCAAACAGCATTGTGTGTACCAGCAACTACTCTGTCATTGACGAGAGTCTTGACTTTTTGACCTTTAATATTATAAATGTCAATTACTACATGGCTGTCATTTGCTAAATTATAGCTGATAGTTGTTGTTGGGTTGAAGGGGTTTGGATAGTTACCAAGCAGAGTAGTCAGTTTTGCAGAAGGAATATTTTCATCTATTGCGCCTGATCTTGAGATTTCCACATTGTCGAGTCTCATATAATACCAGTCAGTACAACTATGATGTCTGAATGCGACATAGATGTTTTCTCCAGCATATGGCAAGTCGATAGTTCTTTCTTCCCAATTGCCACTCATGATAGTTTCATTGTATATTTCTACAAAGCTTGTAGGGTTAGCATCAGTAGTCGAGACCAAGATAGAATATTGATCTTGAGTATAATTTGGATCCTGTGGTGCGACCATGTATGTTAGGGTATTTGTAGTGCCAGGGCTCAGCTCAAGCTGAGGGGTGATGAGCCAATTATCAGGGAATAATTGTCCAATACTATTGTCAAAAGAACCAGAAGCAGCAACAAAGTCTCCTTCATATGGTCCGTATTCCCAGTGTACCCAATTAAATCCATCACCGTCTGCATCAACGATTGACCAGCCAGTTGGAGGGAAATCGCCTTCAAAATCTTCACTTAAGAAGATAGAGCTTACAGGCATGATAATTGTTGGATGTGAGTAGAAATCCCCTGCGATAATGACATTCTCTTGGACAACTGTTTGATATGCAATTTTGGAAACAGTGATAGTGTAGATTCCATGCCAGACAGAGGGGAAGTTTACCACATTTGAGCTTGCAGTTTGTGTGTATATGTGCTCAGGATTGCCGTCAGTATTAGACAATTTTACAATTGCACCGACAGGAGAGCCATTATCAGCAGTTTCGAGGTTGATATCAACATTTGCAGTCATGTTTTTATATACAGTATTAGAGAACGTGGGTACTGATGCGACACCGCCTGTGTAGATTGCTCTTACAGCGTATTTGAACGCACCAGTTTCTACTTGAGCCCAAGTTGGGTCTGTATATTCATTTTGTGAAATTCCTTCTGCTATTGTTGCCCATGTAGCTTCATTGCTAATTGTGTTGAGAGGTGCTCTCCAAATGCTGTATCCTGTGACAGCACGGTTGTTTGCAGATTGTTTCAAGATAGAGTTATTTGTTGTTGATCTATTAGCATATTCACCGTTCGCAGAGCCTGTAGAGAGAATAATTGGATTGAGATTTTTCTTTTCTTTATAGTTGCTTCTTGGAGCAATAGCTTCTTCTGCATAATGAGCAAAGGTCCTTGGTCCAGTAGCGCCAGTTGCAAGCCCCTTGATCATCCAGTTATATGGTAATGAATCGCTAAGCTCGAGAAGAGTTGACCATGTGCCGCCAATGTACATCATATTGCCATAGCCATTTAAAGCTGGACCATTGTCGCATCCAGCAGGATAGCCTTCTGGAGTTACAATGCTAATTGCTATCCACAGGTCTTCATCGGTTGGGATAGTGATAGCATTAGTTAGCTCAATTTCTGTCCATAAATCTTCGAGAATAGTAGGGATAGCTTGAGTATGTATCAAAGTAGCAGGACTGATACCAGATGTGCCACGATAGATTTTTAATGTATATGTTGCGCTTGGTTCATGACACATAACTTGGACTTTTGTTAGGCTTGCATCTGTCACGCCAAAAGCAGCGAGATGAGCAGGTGTATATCTATGTGCAACTTCAAATTGAGCTGCACCAGCTGTTCCAATACAGTCATAGTAGGTATCTATGGTAGCGTGTGTAAACCATAAATCAAGCCCTTCACCAGGTGCATTCCATGATAAATCGACCTGTATGGGAGTAGAAGTAGCAATAACAGCAATTGGTGGGTTTGCCAGCTCGTTTACTGTAATGGTAGGCACGACGAGGTTTGTTGCTCCTACTGTAATTTCCTGGGTATATGTTTGATAATTCAACTTATTTATTTTTAAAGTGTAAGTATTATTTGCAAAAACTCCAGGTATTATGAAAGCGCCTGTAGCATCTGTTTCGACTTCATAGTTTTCATAACCAGAGAGTTTTACAAGAGCGTTAGCAAGTCCCTGATTCGTGTCGCTGGCAATGACCTGTCCGGAAACAGTGACAGTAGAGACAGTGCTGAGAGAGAAGTTTTGGGTAGTGGTTTCATTTGCAGTGAGCACGACATTTGTTGCATGAGCATCAGCATAGCCAAATTTTGATGCTGTTAAACTAACTGTAGCAGGGACAAGATAATCAATTTGATAGAGTCCCTGTGAGTTTGTCAAAGTATAACGGGCAGTGCCATCGATAGCAACCTTTGCACCTTCAAGTGGTGCACCCTCTGAGCTCACAATGCCACTAATGGTAGCAAAGTCAGCAGTTCTAAAGTTAAATCTGGTGTTTGGCACATCATTAGCCAATTGACCATTTGTAGGGTTTGCTGGGTCTTGCTCAAATCCATCAGAGTAAGCATAAATCGTTCGTGTTGGGAAATTTGGTGTAGCGGTGCATTCCCATTTATTTGCAGAGTTATACCACTCATTATCTAAAGGTCTGACCACCATAATAACTAAATTATCGCCCTGATAAATAAAGGGGAAGCCGAGTGGGATATTAACTTCAGTACTATTAGTAGCGCTGAGGTCAATTGTTCCATCATATACTATTGTAAAATCATCTTGTGGCAACCAAGCATTCGCCCCATTAAATGATGATTGTGTAGTATTTGCCATCCAGATTTTTATTGGTGTATTTGCTGGGATATCTCCATCAAGTTGAGCAAAATAGGTGATTGATGTGATAACAGATGTATCTCCTAAATTATATGTAGCATTGATTTCATCTTGCATATAGATAGCCTGAGACATACTTGATTTGTAGAGGAAATTGGCAGGATAACTGTTAGATGTACTTGTAGTTTCAGGATTTCCAACCAATAAGTCTAAAGAAACAGGATTGACTTCAAGTGTAATATTGCCCAGATTAATGTTGCTTTCGCCAACTGCTATGAGCTCCGCATATATTTTGAATGGAGAGATTATAATTATGATTAGTATATACTTCGTTTATGTTAAAAGAGCCGTCTGTGCCTGTTAGTACTTCGTAATTTTCATAGCCTGTGAGTCTTACAATAGCGCCGCTGATAGCATTTCCTGTCGTTGCATTTTTAACAATACCCTCAATAAGCAATAAAAAAAGGCTGGCACGATTAGGTGCCAGCCTATGTTTAATTATGTTTTAATGAATTATTTCATTAAGATCATTTTGCGTGTTGATGAGTATTGGTTTGACTTCATATTATAGAAGTAGATACCACTACCAACGTTTTTGCCGTTATCATCTTTACCATTCCAAACAACATTGTGAGTACCAGCAGTAACTCTGTCATTAACGAGAGTCTTTACTTTTTGACCTTTTACGTTGTAAATGTCAATTGATACATGGCTATCATTTGCTAAATTATAGCTGATAGTAGTTGTTGGGTTGAATGGGTTTGGATAGTTTCCAACAAGAGCAGTTTGCAATACAGATGGAACATTTTCACCAGTAGCTTCAGAACCAGCGATTTCGATATCGTCGATTTTCATGATATACCAGTCAGTACAGTCATGATGTCTGAAAGCAACATAAATGTTTTGTCCAGCGTATGGCAAGTTAACAGTTCTTTCTTCCCAGGTGCTACCCATGATAGTTTCATTATAGATTTCTTCGAAGCTTGAAGGATTAGTATCTGTAGTTGAGACCATTACAGAGTAGTAATCTTGTGGATAGCTTGGATCTTGTGGTGATACCCAGAATTTTAAGGTAGTAGTTGTGCCTGCAGCAAGAGGAATTTGTGGTGTGATTAACCAGTTATCTGGGAATAATTGTCCGATGTAGTTGTCATATGAGCCAGAAGCTACGCTGTACATGCCACCATGTGGTGTATAATCCCATTGCATCCAGTTGTGACCATCACCGTCAGAGTCGATGATTGTCCAGCCAGTTGGTGGGAATGTTCCTTCAAAACCTTCAGTTAAGATAATTGAGCTAACAGGTAAGGTGATTGTTGGATGTGTATAGCTTTCGCCAGCGATAATTACGTTTTCTTGAATGACTGTTTGGTAGCCGACTTTTGCCACTGTAATAGTGTAAATACCGTGCCAAACTTGTGGGAAGATAACGTTTGCTGAAGCAGCTGTTTGCGTATATGTGTGATCTGGATTGCCATCAGTGTTTGTTAATGTAACAATAGCGCCAGCAGGTGAACCGCCGTCAGCTGTTGCAAGACTGATATTTACTGTTGCAGTCATGTTTTTGAATATTGTATTTGAGAAAGCAGGGTTAGAAGCAACGCCGCCTGTGTAAAGTGCTTTAACTACATATTTAAATTCGCCAGTTGGAACTTGTGCCCATGTTTCATCAGTATATTGAGTAGCAGTAAGGCCAGTAGCTAATTGTGTCCATGTGCTTTCATTGTTCATTGTTGCAAGAGGTGTTCTCCAAACATTGTATCCAGTGATAGCGCGTGTGTTTGCAGTTTGAGTAAATACTGGTTTGTTTTCTGTTGGAGCGTTTGTTCTTGTAACTACTTCACCATTAGCAGAAGCTTTTGCGAATGGAGCAGCTTGTGAGTTTCTTGTAGCGAGATAAGCATTTTCTGATGGTGTGTGAGCTCCTGTAGAAATAGCAAATTCTCTTGGACCTGCTGCGCCAGTAGCAAAGCCTTTGATCATCCAGTTAGCATCAATGCCAGCTAAATCATCAAGTGTTGACCAAGCACCTTGGAAATACATCATGTCGCCATAACCAAGTATTGCAGGACCATCATCGCAGCCAGCAGGGTAGCCAGTTGGTGTATTGATATCAATAGCAATCCAAAGGTCAGTGTCTGATGGGATTTGAACAGATTCGCCTAATTCAACTTCATTCCATTCATCAACAACCACTGAAGAAACAGCTTGTGTGTAAGCCAATGGACCAGGACCTGAACCTGCAGTGCCAGTGTAGATTTTAATTCCGTAAGTTGCGGTTGGCTCATGAGGCATGAATTGTACTTTTTCTAAAGTTGCACCAGCAACGCCGTATGTTTCAAGGTGAGCTGGAGAGTATCTGTGAGCAACTTCAAATTGAGCTGCGCCATCAGTACCGATAGCATCTGAGAATGTATCTAATGATGTGTGTGAGAACCATACGTCTACACCGTCACCAGGAGCATTCCATGTTATATCAACTTGTGTTGGGCTTGGTGTTGCAACCACGCCTGATGGTGGGTTTGCTAATTCATTAAGAGTGATTGCTGGGACTGTTACGTTTGCAGCAGCAACAGCAAGTTCTTGTGTATGAGCTTGATAACCAGGAGCGGTTATTTTTAAAGTATATGTATTATTTGCATAAACACCAGGGATAGTGAATGCGCCAGATGCATTAGATTCTACTTCATAGTCTTCATAACCAGTAAGTTTTACTGTTGCACCTGCTAAGCCTGCGCTTGTATCACTTGCATTAACTTGACCTGAGACAGTTACTGTTGGAACAGGGTTGATAGTAATATTTTTAACAGTAGTTTCGTCAGCAGTTAAAACAACTCCAGTTTCATGAGCATCAATATAACCAAACTTTGTTGCAGTGAGGTTTACAGTGCCAGGGATCAGGAGGTTCATATTGTATTCACCTTGAGCGTTTGTCATAGTATAACGTGTTGTACCATCTACAGCAACTTTTACGCCTTCAACAGGTGTACCAGCTGATGTAACTACACCATTTAATGAAGCAAAGCCAGCTGTGCTGAATGAGAAACCTGTATTTGGTACATTGCTAACTGCAGTAGATGTTGCAGGTGGGTTGTTTGGGTCAGGGTCTGCTGAGTCGCTCATATAGTAAATAGTTCTGTTTGTTAGAGTAGGAGTAGCAGTATATTTCCATTTATTTAAAGAATTGTAATAAGCGCTATCAAGAGGTCTATATACCATGATTACAAGGTTTCCACCATCATATGCAAATGGAACATCAAGATCGATATTTACTGTTTGTGCGCCAGATAAGTTTAGATCAAGTGTGCCATCGAATACTAAAGTAAAGTTATCATATGGTACCCATCCTGCAGTGCCTTCAAAAGCTGTTTGTTCTGTATTAGCCATCCAGATTTTGATTGGTTTTCCAGCAGGAATATCACCGTTGAGGTTTGCATAGTATTTGATAGATGTAATAGCAGCTTGGTCACCTAAGCAGTATTCAACGTTAAGTTCATTTTCCATATAAATTGCTTGTGTTAAGCTTGATTTCCAGTAGAAGTTCATTGGGTATTGGTTAGCTTCTGTTGTTGTATTAGGATCACCAACGAGGAGCTCTACTAAAGCTGGGTTTGTTTCAAGCTCTATATCGCCTAAATCAATATCATTTGTGCCGACCTCAACTTCGTCAGTATAGACTACAAAACCACCCTTAAGTACTGATAGAGTATAGTCGTGGTTTGTATATACTTCGTCTATTGTAAAAGATCCGTCTGCAGCAGAGACAGTTTCGTAGTTTTCATAGCCTGTTAATTTAATAACTGCACCAGCAACTACTGCACCGCCGCTTGCTTTTTTAACAATACCAGATACTTCTACGTATGGTAATTGTTCGATAACGATATTTTGTGTAGTTGTTTCATCTGCTACTAAAACAACGCCAGTGGTATGGGTGTCTATATAGCCAAGTTTTGAGGTAGTTAAATTTACCGTGCCAGGATTGAGATATGGGATAGTATATTCTCCATCCGCATTAGTTAGAGCAGAGCGTGTAGTGTTGTCAACCTCTACTAAAGCACCAGCAACAGGGTTGCCATTACAAGTTACAGTACCAGTTAAATCAGCTAAGCCACCTGTCATTAACATAAATGTGGTATTTGGAACATTGGCAGCTCTTGTACCAACAGGTAAATTGCTTGGATCATATTCTACAGTGTCAGAATAAAGATACATAAGCCTGTTTGGATAATTTGCCGTAGCTGTGTATTTCCAATTATTGGTGCTATACCAATTATCATCCATTGGTCTTTGCACCATTATGCATAAATTACCACCACTATATGCGAAAGGTGTTGTGAGTGGGATAGTTATTACTGTTTCACCTGAAGCTGAAAAATCGATACCGCCATCAAATACTAAGGTAAATTCACTTAGTGGTAACCATGCTGATGTGCTAGCAAATGCAGTTTGGCTTGTGTTTGCCATCCACACTTTTATGGGAGATGGGTTAGGTACGTTACCATTTAGGACTGCATAGTACTTTAACATGGTGATAGCACCACCAATATTAAGCTCATCTTCCATGTAAATAGTTTGTGAAATTGATGACTTATAGTAGAAGTTAATTGGGTATGAGTATGATGTAGTTGTTGTATTTGGATCACCTACTGTTACTACAGCTGTACCTGCAGGTTGAACAGTTACTATTAAAGGTGAAGTTTCATCATTTGCAGGGTTTGAGTCACCTGTTAAGATTACTTTACCTTTTAAAGTATAGTTTTGTACTGCTGTTGGTGTCCAGGAGAATGTGTGTTGAGCAGTTGCTCCTGGTGCGATTGTTGTACCAGTTTGTGTTTGATATTCAGTGTCATTAACGTATAACTTTACAGTGTAGTTATTTTGAGTATTACCACCATTGTTTTTAACTGTTACGATATAATCGTTTGCAGTGTTAACTGTTGGGGTGTTTGGACCTGAAATAGAAAGTGCAGCCAGATCGTCGCCAAGCACCCAATCAAAGCCATCGACGTGAAATGTAAGCTCATCCACAGATACGCATTGAACTGCTAAGTATACAGTATTACCAATATAATTTGATAAATCGACTATATACTCATTCCATGCGTTTGGTATTTGTGTGTAGCTTCCAAGTGTGACTGTGAAGTCTGCGACAGCATTACCCGTTGTAGATAGTTTGATATTGAAATCTTCTAAGAAGTAGGAACTTGTTGATCTTGCATAGAACTTTACTACCTTTTGAGTATTTGTGACATTAATTTGCGGTGAAACAAGCCAGTCATCATTTCCACTTTCATTCCAGCCAACAGCTGCGACCCAAGTGCCTTCATACGCATTTGCACCTGCATCCGTTGCCGTAAATTGTTTTGTGTCACCATCTACATTATAGACTGTCCATGCAGCGGGTATTGCGCCACTTTCAAATCCCTCAGGGAATTGAGCCATAAGACTTGTGCTTATCAATATGAACATAAACAATACTGATAAACTGACCTTATTAAACATTTTAGATAAAGCCATAATATATCCTCCTTTATAATAATTAGTGCAAGTTTATACTTTTGAAAATATTTGTCAAACTTTTTTTAATATATTTGTAAAATAATAGCATTATTATGCTCACATAATAGAACTTCTCTCAGGGCTTTGGCATGTAAAGTTATAGTACTATGCATTATCTGATACTGAAATATCGCATCTTTTAATATCGCAGTATGAGACCTTTGATTTAGAAATTTACAAAAAAAGTGAGAATATAATGCCCTAATTTAAGCTAAATCTATACCTTTTTGTCAGAAATCTATGTATTT
>Ga0208195_1002504_pt1 | contig 17165 bp, 13 predicted proteins | sample AD_UKC077_MetaG_FD_184441 | JGI IMG/M metagenome (GOLD analysis project Ga0208195, IMG submission 184441) | Active sludge microbial communities of municipal wastewater-treating anaerobic digesters from USA - AD_UKC077_MetaG (SPAdes) (version 2) | ecosystem: Engineered > Bioreactor > Anaerobic >...
TCTCTTTGGCTTTACGAATGTTTTCCGTAAAGAGGGATTTATCAGGATGAGTGAAGTATGACTCTATGGCCCTAACAATCCCTTCGGCCGAGATTTCGTCAGCTATTATGCCGATGCCGGGCTCTTCCACGGTTTCAGCGAGGCCACCGGTCCGGGTGGCAATCACGGGTATTTCGAAATGAAGAGATATGGCAGTAATGCCACTTTGTGTAGCGCTTTTGTAGGGGAGTACGCAAAGGTCGGATGCCGAGAAAAATGCCGGCACTTCATCGTCGTCTATATATCTGTTGAAGACGACTATGCGTTCTGCTAAAGAGGAGTTTTTGGCAATCAGATTTTTAATCTGTTCCTGATATTTGTCAAAACTGCCGTAACTCTCGCCGGCAATTATCAGACGGTAACTGTCATCCAGGTGTTTCATCGCCTCTATGAGCAGGTCAAGCCCCTTATAATCGCGGATAAGTCCGAAAAAAAGCAGGTTTTTCTTGTCAGGTTTGATTCCGAGTCTCTCACAGGCTTTTTCTTTCTCCATTTTTGCCCCGAAATGGTCGTATAGGGGATGGGGCTGGAGAATATAGGGCTTGTCCGGAGTGAGACTGAGCATATCGTCAAGTACGGAGCTGCTCATTGCAATACATCCGCTGTTTTGTTTGAGAAACCATCTTGAGAAGGGTTTGTCGAAGAATTTTCTTTCGTGCGGTATAACGTTATCAAGAATCGTGACCACTTTGATGCCTTTTTTCCTAAGGAGTTTGGCAACCATTCCCAATGACGGGGCAAGATATGACATCCAGTATTTCATAACGACCACATCGGGTTCCAGACTTGCTATTATTTTTGCGGTACTGAAATAGGTAAAGGGGTTGATGGTGTCGAGCAATGCCGTGCTCTCCACTACCTTTGCTTTGTCCCGCTCCGTCACATATTGTGTTTTTCCGGGGAACAGCAGTGAAGGGTACTGTCTGCTGAAAGTAAAAGCCCTGACTTGATGTTTCTTTGCAAGTTCTTCGTAAAGGTTGGCATTGAACTGGGCGATGCCTCCCCTGAAAGGGTAAAAAGTGGAGAGATATGCTATCCTCATAATAGTTGGGAGAGTTGAGTTGCGATTTTCAAAAGGTTGTTGTCTGCAGTAACTCTTACTGCCGGAATACCGGCATTTTCGGCGAACTCCATATCCGAATCCGAATCCCCCAGCATCAATGATCTGGTGAGGTCGATATCCGGATAGTCACGGAGTGCTTGTAAGGCCATTCCGATATTTGGTTTGCGGTCCGGACTGGAGTCGTCCGTATCCGTGCAAATATATATTTTGTCTATTCTGCCGCCACCGGCAGTAATCTTCTCAAGCATATACTTATGAATTATCTCCAGATCACGATTACTCATTATGCCTTTGCCAACTCCGCGCTGGTTGGAGATTATAAGTATTCTGGCAAAAAGGGGTGAGAGAATTGCAAGTGCCTCAATCGCTCCCTTTTCAAATTTAAATTCTTCCACACTCTTGACATAGTCGTACGGTCTGAGAACATTTATGACACCGTCTCTATCGAGAAAAAGGGTATCCATCGGCTTGTAGATTCCTTGTGCGAAATCATGGTCAGCCCGCTTGTAATCTTCCGGAATACCGATGTCTATGAAATACCCGTCTGAAATGTATCCGTAAATGTCATCTCTTTTTTCAAAAAAGTCCTTTTCAAGGGAAAATTTTTCCGGAAAATCATCAAGTACATTTTTTTTGATAATATAGAGACCTCCGTTTATCAGACCCTCTTCGCAATGGCTTTTTTCCTTAAAATCGGTTATTCGGTTGAAGCCATTTTGAGATTCGATTTCCACAGCACCGTAACGGTCAAAGTCTCGCATCTTTTTGAGTGCAATAGTGGCGATTGCTCCCGATTGGAGGTGTTGCTGAAGCATATTCCTATAACTGACTCCAAAAAATGTATCTCCGTTGAGTATGAAAACATCCTCTTCTGCGGCCTTCTGAAGAGCCAGTCGCACACCTCCACCCGTGCCAAGAGGCACATTTTCCACAACGCAGGTAATACGTGCGCGACATTCGAGAGATGCCACCCACTCTTCTACAACCTCATGCATAAAGCCAAGAGAAAGAATGATGTGGTGAAATCCGACATTTTCCAGCGATGAGATTATATATGAGAGAAAAGGCTTGCCGGCAACTTCGGCCATACATTTGGGCAAGTCGGCCACCACGCTTTTCAAGCGTGTGCCTTTGCCTCCCGCCAGTACTACACATTCCATCATTTTTCAGAGAAAAGGGCGGCTTCTACCATCTCGCAAATTATGTGTCCGATCAGAATATGAGCCTCCTGGATACGGGGCGTGTCGATAGAAGGAATATTGATCAATATATCCGATAGCTCTTTCAGCGCACCACCGGAGGCACCGGTGAGCGAGATTGTACATATGCCTTTACTGCCGCATACTTCGTATGCTTTGATTATATTGGCTGAATTGCCTGATGTAGAAATACCTATAAGGATGTCTCCGGGCTTGCCGACACCATCTATCAGACGGGCATAGATCTTATCATAGGAGTAGTCGTTGGCCACTGCCGTGATATAAGAGGTGTTACAGTGGAGTGCTTCGGCGTGCAGGGCTTTTCTGTCAAGATAAAATTTGCCGGAAAATTCGGCTGCCAAATGCTGGGCGTCAGCAGCGCTGCCGCCATTGCCACAAAGCCAAAGGCAATGCCCCGAGGCAAAAGCCTCCGTAATCATCTCAGCGGCTTTCTCAATCTGTTCCAAAAGGTCGCTGTTGTTCCTTATCTGTTCTACGACAGCTGTGTGGCGTGACAGACGATTTGTTATCCATTCTTTACGCTCCATGTGGTCAATCCCTCTTTACAAAATTGAAAATCATATATTTCTCCAAGTTTCATTGCCGTCAGGGCCGCTTTTACGCGATAACAGCTATTGTCCGGACAATAAAAAAACATAAATCCTCCACCACCTGCCCCCGAAATCTTGCCTCCGAGCGCACCATTGGCCAGCGCAATGTCATATATTTTGTCGATGTGTTCATTGGAAATGTTGTCTGCCATCTTTTTTTTGTTGGTCCAGCTGGTGTTGAGAGCCTCTCCCATTTCGCGAAGATTATCCTGCAGCAGGCAGTTCTTTATCCTGAAAGCCTCTTCTTTGACCTTGTGCATTGCTTCCACGGAGTCGCTGCGGTTGCTCTTGACGTTAGAAACCTGTTGTTCAATAATCCTGGAAGAATCGCGCCTCTTGTCGGTAAATATCAGAATGGTGTTTAGAGCCCACTCCTGCATAACTGCATCCTTGATGCTTAGCGGATTGACAATCACCCTGTCATAATCCTTGAACTCCATGAAATTTACGCCTCCGAAGGTGGCAGCATATTGGTCCTGCTTACCACCGGCCATCTTGAGGTCGATACGCTCGATCTCGTAGGCATATCTCGCGATGTCATATTTTCCCAGAGGCAGTTTCAGCCACTCGACAAATGCACCGAGAATGGCTACCACAAGGGTAGAAGATGTTCCCAGGCCCGAACCGGAAGGGACATCCATACTTGTAGTCAACTCAAAAGAAAGCGGATTGCCGCCATTGTATTTGCTTACGATGGAGTTGTAAATGCCGCATTGAAGCACAAGGGGTTCGCATGGTTCTATACGCGGTGCTGCCACGAATTCTTTGACGATGTCATCGTTGATGTGTACGAAACGTACTATACCGTCGGATGTCGGTCTGATGGTGGCATATGCAAAACGGTCGATGGTGACGTTGAGAATAGCACCTCCGTATATATCGGAGTAAGGGGAGACATCGGTGCCCCCGCCCGCTATTCCGAGTCTGAAAGGTGCTTTGCTCCTGTATAACATATCTTCGGTTTCTTGTTATGTCTTGCAAATATAACAAATAATCTTACTTTATCGTCAAAGCGCTTTTTCTCACGATGGTGAGATAGAGACTGCGTACCAGCAGATGGACGAAATAGGCGAGATATAGCGACTGTATGCCCAGTAGAGACTCGAAAGCCACATAGGTGACAATAAATAGCGCAGCAGACCAGATCATGCTATTGCGCAGGTGGTTAGTAGCTGTGGCTCCGATAAAGATCCCATCCCAGGTAAAGGCGATGCAACTCACTACCGGCATGAGCAGCAGCCAGAACAAAAACGGGGTGGAGGCCTCCACAACTGCAATATTGTCGGTCATAAGCCGAAACATCGGCTTACCGAGCCCCGCATAGATCAGAGTTGAGAAGATGCTTATACCGAAACACCATATAAAAATCCAGCGTACCGTACTGATCAGAGAATCACTATTTTTCTCCCCGATAAAACGTCCCGCGAGAGCTTCACCCGCATAAGCAAATCCATCCACGAAATAGGAGTAGAGTAGCAGTAGCTTCATCATAACCGAACTCACAGCCAGCAATGTGTCGCCATACCTCGCGGCAATTGAGGTAAATCCGATATAAATTACCAGCATACAGAGGGAACGGATGAAAAGATTGCCGTTGATCGAGAAAAATGTTTTCATCTTGTTCAACTTGACGCTCGCCCGTACCGATATGAGATGGAAATACTTCCTGAAATTGCAGTACATCAGAGTTGTGGCCAATAAAAGACCGCTGTACTGTGCTACCACAGTTCCGACGGCGACACCTGCAACTCCCATCGGAGTGTGGACGGCCAATATATAGCTGATCACTACATTCATAATGTTGACCGTAATATCCACAGCCATCGGCAGCACAGTATTCTGCATCCCGATAAACCACCCCTTGAATACCATCAGCGTCAATGTGGCCGGCGCTGCCCAGACCCTGATGAAAAAACACTCCCTTGCAATACTCTCCACCTCGGGTGAACAAACCACCAGGGCAAATGCCGCCTCGATATAAACCCACTGGATGATCCAGATCAGCAACGCTACTGCAAGAGCAGTCGCCATACCTCGGGTGAAGGTATCCATCGCCTCCTTAAAATCGCGCCTGCCATATGCCTGGGCCGTTATACCTCCCGTTCCTACCCTCAAAAATCCCATGTTCCAGTAGAGCAGGTCAAACAGCATTGAACCGATGGCAATACCGCCGATACTGGCTGCATTACCCAGATGTCCGGCTATGGCGAGATCAACTATGCCCACCAGGGGTACGGTGATATTTGCCATAATGCTGGGCAAAGCCAGACGCAGGATATTGCGATTGATGGTGGAGATTTTCATCGATACTTGGTCTCCTCTTCGAGCATTCCGAGGTAGGAATAATATCTCTCGTATGAAATGGTTCCCTCTTCGAGTGCTGCTTTTACTGCGCAGTCCGGCTCGTGAGTATGAGTACAGGGCATAAATTTGCAGTTGTCCATCACTCTGAGCATTTCAGGGAAGTAAGTGCTCAACTCGTGAGGCTCGATGTCTACCAATCCGAAGCCGCGGATACCCGGAGTGTCGATAATGAAACCGCCGCTGCTCAGGGGGTACATCTCGTAGAAAGTGGTAGTGTGCCTTCCTTGTAGATGAGCCAGTGATATTTCCCTGATTTTGGGGTCCAGAGAGGGGTCAATAGCACGAATAAGTGAGGATTTGCCCACTCCGGAAACACCTGAGAAGAGAGAAACATAAGCGTCGTTATCTCCTTTGCAGAGTTCCCTGATGGGTTCGATCCCCTCCCCCGTGAGAGCGGAAACCTCCATTATTTCATATCCGGCTCCGGAGTATATATGCTTGAACTCCTCCATACGTTCCAGAGCATAGTCGTCGTAGATATCTATTTTATTGATGACTAATGTCACTTTGATCCGGTAGGCTTCGCAAGTAAGTAGAAATCTATCTACAAAGGCAGGTTTAACCTCCGGAAATACCATGGTTACTATCAGGAAGGCACGGTCAAGATTGGCTGCGATAATATGTGATTGACGGGAGAGATTGACCGAGCGACGAATCATGTAATTAGTTCGGGGAAGGACCTCTTCTATGGTTGCAAGCGTATTGCCATCGCCGTCACCGGGAATATATTTCACTTTGTCGCCCACGGCTATCGGATTGGTAGCTGTGGAGCCCAAGAGACGAATTTTTCCGCGGATAACCGCGGGAAAAGGGTCCCATTCGGGCAGACGGGAGAGCAGATAGTGACTGCCCGTGTGTTTGACTACGGTGGCGACAGATGAATTTTCCATTGGCGCAAAGATAGTAATTTGTCCAAAATCCCTTATATTTGTAGTCCAAATAACCATATTCATGCTTTCACACGAGGACATAGCAAATATCATATCCAGGAGCATTTTAAGTCTCGATCTCAAAGGGGAGCCGGAGTCGCTCTACCGGCCGATAGAGTATATGATCTCCGTCGGGGGCAAACGCATCAGACCGCGTCTTTGCTTAACCGTATTCAATCTTTTCAGCGACAATATCGGCAATGACATCATCTATCCGGCTATTGCCCTTGAGATGTTTCACGAGTTTTCTCTTGTTCATGATGATATAATGGACAACTCCGATACACGCCGTAACCAGCCTACGGTTTTCAAAAAATGGGGCACCAATAAGGCAATCCTTTCAGGTGATGTAATGTCGCTTCTGGCTTGCAAATACATATCATTCTGCAATAGTGAGGTAATGCCGGAGGCGCTGCGCCTCTTTACCGATACTGCGATAAAGGTATGTGAGGGACAGCAGTTCGATATGGATTTTGAGGAGAAACCCTTCATCACAATGTCCGACTATATCGCTATGACAGGCCTTAAGACCGGAGTTCTTTTCGCCTGTTCGGCGGAAATGGGGGCTCTCATTGCCGGTGCATCCAAGGAGGTTCGAACTGCTCTATATCAGTTCGGATATCAACTTGGCCTGGCTTTCCAGATTGCCGACGACTATCTGGATACTTTTGGAGACCAGCAGATTTTCGGCAAAAAAATCGGAGACGATATAGTCAATGACAAAAAGACCTGGCTTCAGGTTGAGTGCATCCGTAGGGCAGACGGAGACGATAAAGAGCGTCTCGCTTCTATTTTAGCAATGGGTGAGGATGAGCGTGAAGATAAGGTTGCTGCTATGCAACGATTATATAATGATCTCGGTATCAGAGATGATGCACGTAAAGCCATCCTGGAATATCATAACAAAGCATTCGAAGCCATTTCGGGCATAGGTTTGAATGAGGTACAGACCAGACAGCTCCATCAGTTTGCAGAACAACTCATTCATCGTGAAAAATAGAGGGAACATAGAAATAATGGCTCCTGCGGGCAATTTTGAGTGCCTTATGGCTGCCATTCAGGGCGGAGCGGATTCGGTCTATTTCGGCATCGGCCGGCTCAATATGCGTTCTCACTCGGCCAACAATTTTGCTCCCGAAGATCTCGAGAAAGTTTGCGATATCTGTAGTGAACATGATGTCAAGTCCTATTTGACCCTCAATATCGTGCTATATGATGAGGATCTGGAGCCTATGAGGGAGACTTTGGAGATGGCGAAAAAGGCGGGTGTAACCGCAGTCATCGCATCAGATATGGCTGCCATTGAATATGCCCGTTCTCTCGGGATGGAGGTACATATCTCAACTCAGCTGAATGTTGCCAATGTGGAGGCTCTGCGCTTCTTTGCCGAGTATGCGGATGTGATTGTGCTGGCAAGAGAGTTGAATTTAGAGCAGGTGGCAAAAATAAAGGAGGCAATTGACCTTGAAAATATCAAGGGTCCTTCGGGTCGCAAGGTGAGAATTGAGATGTTTTGTCACGGTGCTCTCTGTATGGCCATTTCCGGCAAATGTTATCTTTCTCTCCACGAATATGCAGCTTCTGCCAACCGCGGATCATGTTATCAATTGTGTCGCCGTGGCTATCGTGTTACCGATCTCGAGACGGGATGTGAGCTGGAGATTGACAATAAATACATCATGTCGCCCAAGGATCTTTGCACGATCGAGTTCATAGACAAAATGATGGCATCGGGAGTTACCGTGTTTAAGATTGAAGGACGCGCCCGTTCTTCGGAATATGTCAAGACCGTTACCGGAGCCTACCGTGATGCCGCAGATGCCGTCATTGAGGGTAAATATACTCCGGAATTGGCAGCATCTCTTAAGGAACGGCTGGCAACTGTATTCAACAGGGGTTTCTGGGATGGATATTATCAGGGTGCACGACTGGGAGAGTGGAGCGATGTTTATGGTAATAAGGCCACCCGCACCAAAACATACATCGGAAAGGTGACCAACTATTTTTCAAATATCGGTGTAGCAGAGGTTATGGTAGCGACGGGTACTTTTTCAGTCGGAGATTCGTTGCTGATTACAGGGCCGACTACCGGTGTCATCGAGTATGAAGTTCCTGAAATAAGGGTTGATATGAGGAATGTTGGCAGTGCCGTCAAGGGCGATCTGTGTTCTATTCCCATAGCCGAAAAACTTCGTCGTGGCGACAAGATCTATCTGTTCCAGTAGTTTTTATTAAAAAATATCATCATTTGTATCTGAGTGATTGACAAGGAGTCAATCGCTTCCGTTAGTTTTTCCCCATAATAAGCCCCCGTGCTGAACGTATCAGGCAGGATTTTTGCATTTTTACATTTGGGGAACTGCTTACTTTCTTTTGTTTACTTTTGAGGATATGTTTTTTTCTCAAATGGTATTTTGTGTTTTTAGAAAACACCATTCAAAAAGAGAGTCAGAGCTGTGGAAATAAAACACTATGTAAAGTCTAAAAGTTTTCGTACTTTTGTCAATCGTTAACAAAAACAGTTTAAATATTATGGTTATTACAAAAAATGCTCAGAAATTCATAGATCAAGAAGAAAAATTTGGTGCACACAATTATCATCCACTACCTGTAGTTCTTTCAAGAGGTGAAGGCGCATTCGTTTGGGATGTTGACGGGAAAAAATATTTCGATTTTTTGTCTGCTTACTCGGCGGTTAACCAAGGTCACTGCCATCCCAAAATCGTAAAAGCGCTCTGCGATCAGGCAGAAAAAATTTGTCTGACATCAAGAGCTTTCTACAATGATTGTCTTGGCCCTTTCGAAGAATTTGCTACAAAATTCTTCGGCTATGACAAGCTCCTTCCTATGAACACAGGAGCAGAGGCAGTGGAAACCGCCCTGAAACTTGCCCGTAGATGGGGTTATGTAAGAAAGGGTATTCCTGAAGACAAGGCTATCATCGTAGTTTGTGAGGGCAACTTTCACGGTCGTACGATAACCGTAATATCGATGTCTACCGACCCTTCTTCCTATTCACAATATGGCCCTTTAACCCCCGGTTTCATAAAGATACCTTACAATGATGCCGCAGCTCTCGAAGCAGTTCTCGAAAAGCATGGGGAACATGTGGCTGCTTTCCTTGTAGAGCCCATTCAGGGAGAGGCAGGAGTATTTGTGCCGGATGATGGCTATCTTAAAAAATGTTATGATGCCTGTAAGCGCCACAATGTACTTTTTGTTGCTGACGAGGTACAGACCGGCATAGCCCGCACAGGCAGATTGATCTGCTGTGAACACGAAAATGTTCGCCCCGACATTATTATTCTTGGAAAATCCCTTTCAGGTGGTGTTCTGCCCGTTTCGGCAGTTCTGGCCGATGATGATATAATGCTTACCATCAAACCCGGGGAACATGGTTCTACTTACGGAGGGTTCCCTATCGCAGCAAGGGTGGGTATTGCAGCTCTTGAGGTTGTAAGAGATGAGAAACTTACCGAAAAGGCTGAATATCTCGGTAAAATTTTCAGGGAAGAGCTTAAGGCTTTCAAATCGCCTTTTATTAAACAGGTGCGCGGAAAAGGTCTCCTCAATGCCGTGGTGACTACTCCGGTTAATGGTAAAGAGGCGTGGGATATTTGCCTTAAAATGGCTGAATACGGTCTTATTGCCAAACCCACACATAAACATATTATTCGTTTCGCTCCGCCCCTAGTAATTACTGAAAAAGAGCTGCGCGAGGCGATTGAAATTATAAAGAGAGCATTCAGGGAACTTGAGTAGTTTTTATGTCAGTGATTTCTTTCAGACAGACGGCGAACCGCGTACTCATGGTGCGCCCCTGTTCATTTGGGTTTAATGCCCAGACTGCAACCAATAATGCATTTCAACGCAGGGGTTTCGAATCCGGCGCCCAGGAGGTCGCATTGCGGGAGTTCGACTCTTTTGTAGCTCTGCTTCGCTCGCACGGAATGGTGGTTGATGTGATAGAGGATACTCCTGAACCTCATACGCCGGACTCCATTTTTCCAAACAACTGGTTTTCCACTCATTCGGACGGTACTTTGGTGCTCTATCCGATGTGTGCGCTCAATCGCCGTTTGGAGCGTAAACAGGCTGTGATGGACCATCTTATCGGCACTTTTGATATACGCAATATTTATGATCTGACGCCTTACGAATCCAAAGGAAAGTTTCTCGAGGGGACCGGCAGTATGGTCATTGATCGCGAAGCGGGAATAGTATATGCTTGTCGTGCCCCCCGCACCGACGAAGATGTACTCAAGGAGTTTTGTAAACTGTTCGAATGGGATTATTTCCTTTTCGATGCCATAGATGGGGCCGGAAAAGCCATTTATCATACCAATGTAATGATGTGTGTGGGAACCCATCTGGCGGTTGTCTGTCTGGAGAGCATCAAAGATGCCTCAGTCAGAGAGACTCTCGTGCGTTTGTTGGGAAAGAGGGATATCGTGGATATCTCATACGATCAGATGGGGAACTTTGCAGGTAATATGCTGGAGGTACAGCCTGGTGGCACAGAGAAGCCACTGTTGGTTATGTCGGCCGCTGCTCGAAAATCACTTCGCTCGGAACAATTGCGTTTGATTGAGTCGCATTGTGACATTGCTTCTCCTGATTTAAGTATTATTGAAGCTAATGGCGGAGGTTCTGCCCGCTGTATGCTTGCAGAGATTTTTTATGAAGAGTTTTAGATTATTTCTACTAGTCTCTCTGCTGGTGTTTCCCTTCTCCGGAGCACCGGCCCAACCTACACTATATGAAGAGTATGCGCAGGAAGCGGGTGATGCGCTTATGATCTATAGGGGACGCAAGGCAATTCACTACGCTTTTCAGTTCAATGGTACCTTTTACTGGGAGTCACCACAGTTTCTTATCGGAGATGTGGTCTACAACAATAAAAAATATGAGGGTCTTTTGCTCAACATTGATGCAAACCTTCAGCAGGTGTTGGTCAAGCATCCTTTAAGTGCCATTACCGTAGCTCTCAATACCTCCTATCTTACTTCATTTAATATTGGAGAAAAGAGATTTATTTGCAGGGATGGGGGTATTTTCGAGATAATTCATGATGGACCGATCACTCTTTTGCGCCAGATTACCAAAAAGCTTAATCGTGACATTCATTTGAGCAACGGGGATGCAATCGGTTATTATGACCCCAATTTCAAAGAGAATGTATTTTATTATTTCAAATACAACTCCGCATTCTATTGTCTCAAAGATAATGCTCTGACCCTCGTCAGACGTGAAAAAGATATTCTAAACCTCTTCCCTGACCGTAAAAAGGAGATAAAGACATTCTTAAGGAAAGCTAATGTTTCTCCCAGAAGAAATTTTGAAGAGTATTGTGTAAAAGTATTGGATTATGCTGAAAGTACGTTCAAGTAGATTCGTAGTACTCTTTATTTTGTTGCTCCTTGGTGTTTTTGCCTCAGGAAATGTTTTATATGCCCAACGGGCAAATGTTCGTCTGAGTCATGTCAGTATTGATTCGCTGGTCAGTTATGTGAGGAGCATTCATCCTAAGACCTATTTTATCTCCGATGGTCTGGATCAGGCTAATTATACGGTAGATGCTCCGCGTGAAAAAATACTCGAAAGCATACTTTCGGAGCTAAAAAATAAGGGATATGCCATCACACGTTTTGATGGCGGCATATATATCCTCAGAACGGTAGGATTTGCAACCGAACTTCCCATTGGTTATTTCAGTAGCGGAGAGCAGGTACAGCGTGATACTTCCATCTATCTTGATCAGTCGGGCTACAAGTTTACATTTGCCAACAAGGTATATGAGATAGGGGAGTCCAACAGCGGGGTTACGGGGAAAGTCTATCTAAGCGGTTATATTACTGATGTGGCCACAGGAGAACCTTTGGTCGGCATTTCCATCCTTGAGGCGAGTCCGGGGGCATATACCCAAAGCGATGCATCGGGTTTTTACAGGATATTGTTGCCTGTCGGAGAACACCTGCTTCGTTTTACTGGCTATTCTCTCGAAGATCTGGATTTAAATGTCCTGCTTCACGATAGAGGGACCCTGGATGTGACGATGAAAGAAAAAGTTTTCGCTCTCAAAGGTGCGGTTATTACTTCCGAAGGGATGGTCAACCATCGCAGCAGCCGTATGGGTGTGGAGAGGGTGCGTGTTGAGAATATTAAAAAAGTGCCCGCAGTTTTCGGTGAGGCGGATGTCATAAAAGTAATCATGACGCTCCCCGGCGTAAAATCGGTAGGTGAGGCCTCCGGCGGATTCAATGTTCGTGGCGGAGCCAATGACCAGAATCTGATTCTTTTCAACGAAGGTACAATCTACAATCCAAACCACCTGTTCGGTATCTTCTCCGCCTTTAATACGGATATTGTGAGTGACGTAGAACTCTTTAAGAGCTCCATTCCCGCCGAATATGGCGGAAGAATATCTTCGGTGCTCGATATCAGGGGCCGTGAAGGCAACAGCAAAAAGATAGCGGGCTCACTCGGCCTTGGAGTTCTTACAAGCAGATTCCATCTTGAAGGCCCGTTTAAAAAGGAGAAAACCACATTTATTCTTGGCGGCAGGACTACCTATTCCGACTGGATACTGAAAGTCCTTCCCAAAAATAGCGAATATTCCAATGGGGCAGCCTCATTTAATGACCTCAACGCGCAAGTCAGTCACAGATTCAACCAGAAAAATTCCCTCCATTTTTCCGGCTATTACTCGAGAGACAGGTTTAGTTTTACTGCAGACACTACATACAGATATCACAATGCAAATTTCTCCTTGAAATGGAGAAACCACTTCAGCGACGGCCATTCGCTCGTCCTTTCGATGGGATACGACAGCTATGGCTACAAGGTGGAGGACACCCATAATGACTGGAGTTCCTTCTCACTCTCCAGCAACATCAGACAGGGTTATCTCAAACTCAGATTCCAGTCGCTTGTCGCAGCAAAACATACATTCTCTTACGGTCTTAATTCAACTATGTACAATGTGGAGCCTGGCAACAGACTTCCTTATGGAGATTCCTCAGCCATTGAACCGCGTCGTTTAATGACGGAACGGGCTTTGGAAACATCGCTTTTTTTCAATGATACCTATCAGCCTACTGACCGTCTTTCGTTTGATTTCGGATTGAGACTTTCCGGCTTTTTAAGTCTCAATACCCATAAATTTTACGGTACACCCGAATTACGTATCTCCGGAAAATACTCATTCCTCCCCAATCTCTCTTTCAAAGCGGGATTCAACAGTATGGCCCAGTATATTCACAAGATATCCAATACTGTGGCCATTTCTCCCACGGATACCTGGAAGCTTGCGGATGCCGATATCGGGCCGCAAAAGGGTTGGCAGGCAGCGGCAGGACTTTATTGGACGATATTTGACCACCGCGTAGACCTCTCTCTTGAGGGCTACTATAAAATGATGCGCGACTATCCGGATTACAAAAGCGGAGCTATACTCGTGATGAATGAAAACCTTGCACAGGAGCTGATTTCTACAATGGGAAAAGCCTACGGAGTCGAACTGATGGTCAAAAAGCCGGGCGGAAAACTCAACGGATGGATCTCATACACCTATTCCAGATCAATGCTTAGGGAGATGGAGGATAGGGGTCTGCAAACCATCAACAATGGAGAGTGGTACAATGCACCTCATGACAAACCGCACGACCTCAAGCTGGTGGGCAACTACAAATTCACCCACAGATATAGCATATCGGTCAATCTGGACTATTCCACAGGCCGTCCCGTGACAATCCCCGTGGCCAAATACCTTTATGGCGGTGGCTACCGTCTCTACTATAGTGAACGCAACGGTTACCGTATTCCGGATTATTTCCGTCTTGATCTGGCGATTAATATTGAGCCCAGCCACTATCTTCGTCAGCTGTCGCATCTCTCCGTGACTTTCGGAGTCTACAATGTAACCGGTCGCAAGAATCCCTATTCGGTATTTTACATCCGCAACAGTAGTGGAAGTGTCAGCGGCAATATGCTCTGTGTCTTTGCCGTGCCGATACCCTACCTTAACCTCAACCTCAAATTCTGATGAAAGAAAGATTTTCCATACTAATACTCGCGTTTGCTGCCCTAATGATGGGGAGTTGCATCTATCCATTCATACCTGAGATAGCAGATGATGATATAGGACTCATTGTCATAGAGGGAGATATACGAATAGGAGCCGAATCATACATATTTGTTCGAAATACCCAGCAACTGGGTACCACCGGTACACCCGTGAATATTTCTGCCGATGTGTGGGTGGAAAGCAACAAGGGAGAGATAACCCGTGCAGGAAATTATCGGGATGGTGCCCATATCATTGATACCCGCAATCTCGATCCCCGGAATTCTTATCGTCTCCATGTCAAACCCCATGCTCAAAGCAGTACCGTAGAGTATGTAACAGACTGGCTGGAGGTAATCATTACTCCGGAACTTGAGGAAGTTTCATTCCGGGTGGACGAGCTTGAAGAGAAAATAACATTTCATGTGAGCACTACCAATCCTGACGCGAATCCATACTATAAATGGAATTGCAATGAGGTCTGGGAGTACACATCTCAGTTCTATGCATCGCACGTCTTTAACCCTAGCCGCAACACCGTCGAAGAATGTAGAGGTGAAAACACGCATTATTGCTGGGACAGGGACATAGTTCCCAACATAATGACTGCCAGCACGGAGGCACTCACAGAGAATCGTCTTGTCAATCATCAAATCTACGAACTGCCCTTCATGAGCGACAAACTCGACTATTTATATTCATTGGAGGTAATTCAGAGCTCGATTTCGGCGGAAGCCTATGTTTACTGGGAAGTGATGTTGCGCAATACGGACCAGACCGGAGGTCTTTTCTCCCCTCAGCCCAGTGAACTCAGGGGCAACATCCACTGCGTGAATGACTCCTCCATCGTTGTACTGGGTTATGTCTCCGCATCGAAAGTCTCCAGTCATAGAATATTTGTCTCGGTAGATGACTTCCCTATGCAGAATAAGCGTCAAAACTGCTCGGCTTTTATAGAAATAGACCTGGCTGAGCACTCCAAAATGAGAAGATATTACTACGGAGGCTATGATGTAGTATTTCTCGATAATATGACGAACATAACCAGCTGGTCTGAGCGACGTTGTGTTGACTGTAGGGTTAAGGGAGGCACAAAAGAGAAACCCGACTATTGGCCCAACAATCACAATTAAAAGATGAGAAGATACTTTACTATATTGATATCACTGGCGGCATTTCTGTTGCAGATATCCGCTCCCATTTACGCCCAGCGAGTAGAGAGGATATGGTTTTCCACAGACAGGAGCATTTATGTGGCCGGAGAGAGAATCTGGTGCTCGGCACTCTGTATGGATGTCGCTACCCGCACTCCCTCTGAGTTGAGCAGTATCGCCTATATGGAGCTCCACTCCGCGACCGGAGTGGCACAAACGGCTAAAATAGCACTTATGGATGGGCGTGGAGCAGGTTACATCGACTTGCCCAATACTCTTCCTACCGGCAATTACTGTCTCATAGCTTATACTTCGGCCAATTTCAACGAGCGCGGATATGATTTCGATGCGGCATTCAGTAGGGAAATCTCCATTTTCAATGTATTATCCACCGCAAGGAGCGGGGAAGTCAAGGTGGTGGAGGAGAGTGATTATCTGGCTGCAGTAGCAGCTGCTCCTTCTATGAAACCGTGTGCTGATATTCAAATCAATGTTGCTTCGGAAGCTGGACGTTTAGATCAAATCCCTATCAGCATAGCGAACAACACAGCTGAGGAGATTACCTTCTCACTATCGATATTCAATGAAGACGACATTCTGGTAGGCAAGATAACGGGTCCTGAAGAGTTTCTGGAATTGCTGCCGGATGCGAATAAAGTGATCTTTGATCGCAACCGCACCCCGGAGTATGAGGGGGAGATAATTACTGCGCAAAGCAATGAAAAAACCGCCTACATCTCGGCTATAGGTAATTATTCGGACATATACATAGCAGAAAGTGAGGATGATGGTACTGTTCGTTTTTTTACCGGCAATATCTATGGAGATGTGGAACTGGTTGGCAATATCGCTTCCATCAGGCAGCCATTTGCCGAACCGCAGCTCAAGGCCCCGTCTCCGCTGTTGATTAGCCAATCGCTCAGGGATCGTCTTGAATTCAGAGGTGCCGCCATGCAGATTGGCAGACGGTTTGATTCGGATACTTTGTGCGAACTGCTTCCCAAACGAGAAAACACACTTCTGGGTGCAGAACGAATCACCTACCTTCTCGATGATTACACCAGATTTCCCCTGATGGAGGAGGTTATTGTGGAATACATTTCCCAGATACGTGCCCGTAAAAAAGCTGACGGCACGAGGGATATTCAGGTCAAAATAGAGAATGTCTTCCGTACGGGAGAGTTTGCAGAAGATGCCTCCCTGATGATGGTGGATGGAGTCCCGATTTTTGACCATGAAATGATCTACAGATACGATCCCATGCTGGTCGAATCGATTGATATTTATCCCTATGCCTATTTTATCGGCAGCAGACAGTTTGACGGCATCGTCAATATGAAGACATACAAGGGTACGATCCCTTCGCTGACCTTTGGCCCCGAAGTGCGTATTATCGAATTTCAAGGAACGGCCATTCCGATGGCCTATACCTGTCGTAACCTGGCCGAAAATGCCGACTATCCCGATTACCGACAGACCTTGTACTGGCATCCCCTGCTTACAGCGGGAGCAGCCGGCACTACCGACTCTTCAATCACCGTTATATGCAACACTCCCGACTACAATGGCACATTCTCAATTGTCGTAGAAGGGATTACTTCTTCCGGTCGTCCTGTTTTTAGCAAAAAAGCCTTCAAGGTGCAGTAAAATGCAATTTTGTTGACAACTTGTTTGTAAATCAGATTATTTGTTCTATCTTTGCAACCCGCAAAAATGCGGAGTTATAAACATTAAATAAAAG
>Ga0208195_1002507_pt1 | contig 17127 bp, 15 predicted proteins | sample AD_UKC077_MetaG_FD_184441 | JGI IMG/M metagenome (GOLD analysis project Ga0208195, IMG submission 184441) | Active sludge microbial communities of municipal wastewater-treating anaerobic digesters from USA - AD_UKC077_MetaG (SPAdes) (version 2) | ecosystem: Engineered > Bioreactor > Anaerobic >...
CCGGGGATAATCTCTATATCGCCTTTTTCCGTTATCAGGTTACAAACTTTGACAATTCTTGGAATAACAAAATCTATATTGGAGTGATCGGCATGATCGGTAATGGCTATTGTTTTATAGCCCGCCGTCCAGGCACGTTGGGCCAGTTCCGCGGGTACCAATTCACCGTCACTAAAAATCGAATGAGTATGAAGATCAATCACTTGAAACACCATTAAAGAAAATCTTGTAAAAAATCCAATTACATGAAGGTTTAACTAACAAATTTGCGACTGATAGTCAATAAGGAGATAAAAACAGCATAAATTTAGAAGTGGTCATTTATTAGTAGATGAAAAAACAAACAGGGTTACGGTTTACCTCTTTTTAACTGAAAGACGCATGTGATGCCCCCACATGAGAGCATCGTTATATTTTTTTTTGTAAGTCGCGGTAGCATTTCAAACCACAAAGGCCCTGAGTATTTTTGACTGCGCTAACAACGGCGCGTTCCATAACGCGCGCAGCCAAAAGGCCAAGGACACTTAAATCTGCGGTGACAAATCCGGTGGAAAAAGCAAAAATTGTATCTCCGTCGAACATGGTATGTGCCGGGCTCATCGTGCGGGCATAGCCGTTTTGCGCCATTGAAGCCAGTTTTGTCGCCTGTGCTTTATCCAGCGCAGCATTGGCAGCAACTATGCCGATGGTTGTATTGCCGCCGAAAAGATTCTTCTTCTCGGTATAAGCACCTACCATGATTGTTTCCGTATCAATAATTTTTTGTCCGTCTTCGCTCCGCGGTCCGGCAAGCTTTTCACCGGTCTGGGGGTCATTCACATCTCCAAGACAATTGACCGCCACAAGCGCGCCGACTTTTAAATCGCCAATCCGCACGGCATAAGTTCCCAATCCGCTTTTCATGGCGCGGTTCATACCCATGATTTTCCCGACCGTCGCGCCTGTTCCCGCCCCCACGTTACCATGGGGTGAACATGGCCTGTTTGTGGCGTTTTGACAGGCCTGATAACCCATTTTCTCATCCGGTCTCACTTTGAAATCCCCTATAGTCAAATCGAACAAAACCGCACCACAGACAATCGGCACGTGTGTGACGCCGACATCAAAACCAATTTTCTTTTCTTCCAGGAATTTCATAACGCCTGACGCGGCGTCAAGACCGAAAGCGCTGCCACCGGACAGCACAATCGCGTGGATTTTTTGCACCATATTGACGGGATTGAGAAGGTCTGTTTCACGGGTTCCCGGCGCGCCGCCGCGCACATCCACGCCGGCTACCGCACCTTCTTTGCAAATAACAACCGTGCAGCCGGTGGCAGCATCCAAATTATGGGCATGCCCCACTTCGATTCCTTCAATGTCCGTAAATTCAATTTCTATCATTTCAGCAGTAATTGTTCGAATATTAGCCGCCTGACCGAAAAACATCAACTACTACCTCGCGGCAATGGCGGAAATCTCCACGAGCACATCATGCGGCAAGCGGGACACATCCACAGTGGCCCGCGCGGGCGGCTTTTCCTTAAAATACCTGCCGTAGATGGCATTCATTTCGTTGAAGTTATTCATGTCCCTGAGAAAAACCGTTGTGGAAACGACATCACCCATGGTCATGCCGTTTGCGGCCAGTACCGCCTTGATATTCTCCAAAACCCGTGTCGTTTGCTCATCAATGGAGCCACTGATAGGCTGATTTGTCTCGGCATTAATCGGAATCTGCCCGGCAAGAAATAACATATTGTGAAACTTAATTGCCTGGGAATAAGGCCCAATCGCCGCGGGCGCGTCTTTTGTGTTAATCACTTCTTTGTAGCTATCGGTTGTGCAACCGGCTATTTCTAAAACCACAAGCACGACAACACCCAGATTAAGCGGCGTACGACGTCCAAATTTCATTTATCGCCTCCAAATACAAATTGATTTTGTTTGACTTTTCTTCTGGCGGGAAACCTGCACTTATTACTCAAATACCCGGCTATAGTACAATAATAAAATGTCAAACGGCTGCATGAATTTCTGCCGCCGTTTTCCGCATCTATTCGAGCAAACAATCAGAAAACTGTCAGGTTCACGCTTTCTTGACCAAGCGCAGTATAAATAGTAAAATTATCGCGCCGATCAGCGCCATCACGAATGAACCGAAAATACCGCCAAGGGAAATGTTCAGCAAGCCGAATAACCATCCCCCCAACAAGGCACCGATTACTCCGACAACCAAGTCGCCCACCAGGCCGAACCCGCCGCCCTTCATAATTTTACCGGCGAACCAGCCTGCCGCAAGACCAATCAACAAAAAAACTATCAAACTGGTTAGATTCATTTTTATTGTCTCCTTTCTTTAAAGTTAACAAATCAGCCGGCTAAGATAACCGTCTTCTGCAAGATTAATATCCCTTTTATGAATTTGAGCTCGCTTGAATTGAATCATGCCCGGCAACCTTTAACAATGTTTTCTTGTCAAAACGTAACCGAATCTGAAGGTTTGGAAAGAATTGGAATTATAAAAGCATTTTTCACCTATTGGCGTCAAGATTAATTTTTTCAAAGACAAAAATATTTTTATAAACCGTTGTCGAATAAAAAATCAACAGGCGCAAATCCGCTGATTTTAAAGTTCTAGCTTCTTGATAGAAAATGTTGTAAAAATGCGAAGATTTTACAAACCTTAAAAAGAAAAGGTAAAAATATGCTCGAATTAAAGGACCTTGTTTTTTCCGTCAGCATAAAGGATGAAAAGAACAACGATCAAAAAATTGACATAATCAAGGGGATCAATTTTAAATTTGAAAAAGGTAAATTCTACGCCATAACCGGCCCCAATGGCAGCGGCAAAACCACTTTGGCCAAATTAATCATGGGCATAAACAAACAAACAGGCGGCAATATCTTTTTTGAAGATAAGGATATAACCGAACTTTCCATTACCGAACGCGCAAAACTTGGTATCTCTTATAGCTTTCAGCATCCCGCCCGCTTCAAAGGAGTAACCTTCCGTGATCTGTTGGCAATTTCAGGTAATACCGATGACGAAGAAAAGCTTTTAGGTATAGTAAGACGAGTGGGAATTTGTCCGCTTTCTTTTCTGGACAAGCCGGTAGATGCCACTCTTTCCGGCGGTGAAATAAAAAAAATTGAGCTCGCGACAACAATAGCAAGAAATCCAAAACTCGCTATATACGACGAGCCGGATACCGGTATTGACTTGTGGACTATTATGCCCATGGTGAATCTTCTAAAAAAAGAACAGGTTCAACACGAAACCACAACAATAGTTGTGAGTCACAATAAAGCTTTCTTTGAAGTCGCGGACACAATTTTAATATTGAACGGCGGGAAAATATCTTACGAAGGAAACCTGGAAAAGGCGATGCCTATACTGGCGGACTTCAGAATTTGTAATTTCCGTCCCTGTGAAGAAGGAAAACAAGATGCTCGATGCTTCCGATAAACATTTACTAAAGACTGTAGCCGATCTTGAAGGAATTCCTAAGGGCGCGTATAACATCAGAAAAGACGGTAAGCTCCTGTCGCGTTCAACAACAGCGAACATTGATATAGAAACCAGCGAAAAACAAGACGGGATTACAGTTACCATCGCTCCGGGAACAGTAAACGAATCAGTCCATATACCGGTTATCCTCGGCCAAGCCGGTCTGCACGATGTCGTTTATAACAAATTTATTATCGGTGAAAATGCCGATGTAACGATTATCGCCGGATGTGGAATCTATTGCGGCGGGCCCGAACCCGAAGGCCATGAAGGCATTCATGAGTTTTTTATGAAAAAAGGCGCAAAGGTAAAATATATAGAAAAGCACTATGCCGGAGGGCAAGGAACAGGAAAAAGAACGCTTAATCCCACGACAAAAGTTTTCCTTGAGGAAAACGCTCGGGTGGAAATGGAATTGATGCAAATCGGTGGCGTTGATGAAGCCAATCGATTAAATGAGGCAGTCTTGGGAAAAGGAAGTAGCTTGCTGATAACGGAAAGAGTAATGACTGACGGCAACCAGAAAGCTATTTCACGCAATAAAATAACTCTGGAAGGCGAAAACAGCCGCTCTAACATGGTATCGCGATCAGTCATAAAAGGAAATTCGCGGCAGGATTTTTATGCCACGATGCTGGCCAAGGCTAAATGTTTTGGCCACATAGAATGTGACGCGATTATCATGGATAACGGCACAAACAAAACAATTCCGTCCCTGCACGCGGAACATCCCGACGCGGAATTAAGTCATGAAGCTTCCATAGGAAAGATAGCCGGAGATCAATTGATGAAATTAATGAGCATGGGCATGACCTACGACGAAGCGGTGAACATAATTATTCAGGGTTTCCTGCGCTGATTTTCCATTTAAACGCGTTTCTGTGAGGAACATCGTAACCTGGTTCCTCCTGCCTTTTTCCCATACCGTATGTGTTTAGGTCTGACGACCAGGCAAAATATCACAAATACTTCTTTCAAATAACATCAAGATAGCTGTGCTTCTTTAACCAACCAAGCAACTCCCTGACGCTTGTCGTCGCTAAGCAGATGCTGCTATCGGCGGCTCCGTAATAAATATAAAGAGTGTCTCCATCGTCGTCGATAACATAACCGGTGGGAAAAACGACATCGGGCACATCTCCGACCTGTTCATATTCCCGTGTCGGTCCGAATATCCATTCCGAACTGCGGTAAAGTACGCGCGTTGGTTCGTCGCCATCTAAAACCGCAATTCCAACACGATATAAACTGCCGGCTGCAGTAACACGAACGCCGTGATAAAAAACTAGCCAGCCCTCCGGTGTTTCTAGCGGCGGCATAGCCAATCCTACCTTTGCGGCATCCCACCAGCCGCCCTGGCGGGCTGGAATCAATATTTTATGGTCGCCCCAATGCTTCAAGTCCGGCGAAAAGGATATCCAAATATGCGCCCCGCCCAAAGCCGAAACCGGACGATGGATAATGGCCCACCTACCATCAAACCGTCTGGGGAATAAAGCCGCGTCCTTATCTTCGGGAGGTAAAATAATGCCGTAATGTTGAAAACTGCTGAAGTCGGTAGTTAGCGCCAAAGACACGCCCGGTCCGCCCTGGGAATATGCGGTGTAAATGACAGCATGGCTCTCCAGTTCAGGAATCCAGGTGATACGTGGATCTTCAATACCCCATCTTTCTTCCGGACGCATCTTGGGCTCAGGGTACAAGGTGGGTGACTGAGCGATGCGCCAATTTTTTACACCGTCGGCAGAAACAGCTTTGCAAAGATGCGAAATGCCGCGTCTATCTTCCACGCGCGCCAGCAAAAGCACTTCCTTAGTATCTACGAGACGAATCGCCCCTGGATTAAAAACGGAATTGACCATGTAGGGCCAGTCGGTTTTTTTCAGTATCGGATTTTCCGGATGCCGCCGCAAAAACTCCGAACACATAACATTGGATAAACAAATTTCAGCTTCGACTGTTTCATCTTTCATTTTTTTCTACTCCTCGTTGACTGTCAAATTCTTGCTGGAGCTCGTACATGGCCATAAGGCTCATCAGCCAGCAAATCACCGATTCCGCTCCCTGGTTTTGATTAACGCGGTCCGAATGCAAACCGTCGCAGCAGGCTCCCGTCACATAATCGTAAAGTGGCAAATTCAAATCATTGCGTCCCAAGAACCATTCAAACGCCCGGCGGGCGGCGACAAGCCAGTATTCGTCCTTGGTCAGCCGAAAGGCAGCCAAACAAGCATCCAAAAAAGTGGACGCTTCTATCGGCTGCTGGTCAAAACGCGCGCGTGTTCCGTTGCGGACGTACCAACCGTTGGATCCAATAGGTACGAAATAGCCCTGCTCCGCCGTTTGCAATGCATCCAGCCATTTTAATGAACGCAACCCTGCTTGCGCCATTTCCGCATCCGGCAGCCACTGACCGGCTTCAATCAACGCCTGGCATATCCTGGCATTGTCATAAGTAAGTCGGTCTTCAATCCATGGCCAATCCTCCGCCGCGCTGGTTTGATACTGTTCATAAAGGCGCTGTGCCAACAATTCGCGCTCTTTTCTGAACATTATGGCTCCCGGATACATGCGCAGGTAAGTCTGAATTGCCAAAACGCCCAAAGCCCAGGCGCGCGGGGAAGAAAAAGAAGCTATCGGCGGCATCGCCGCTTCCATCAAATGTGCAACGGCCGCTCGGCGCCCGGAATTATTGGTATAAGCAATCACATGGGCAAGCCCCCAAACTGCCCGCGCGTGGGTATCTTCTGTAGCCACCGGTTTAGACCATGTTCTCTGATAAGTCAGGTAATTACCGAATCGGCGGCTCTCCGGATCAAAAGCATAAATAAGGTAAGACATGTATCGGGAAATCAGTTCGTTCCATTCGGTCAATTCGGGCGCCAATACGGAACCCTTGGCGGCAACAATCAACGCACGTGCCTGGTCGTCGGTGCTGTAACCATATCGCGGGTCGGGATTGCAGAAATAGGCGTGCTGAATAATGCCCGTTGAATCGGTTAAAGACAACATGTGTTTGAGATTGATTAGCGGCAATTCGCCGGGACGTTCACCATTCTGCGACAGCAGGCGCACCGGCTTGGGACAAGCGTGCCTCTCGGCTATTACTTTTTCAAATAAATCCATGTAGGCGCGCGCAACCTCCGGCCAGATCATCCGGCGACAATACTGGTAAGCTTTTTTGCGAATAGCGTTGCGTTCAACTTCGTTTTGCAGCAAGTGAATCAGTTGTTCGGCGATGGCCTGAGCATTCTGGAATGGAATCAAAACCCCGCGATCTTCGGCCAGCATTTCCTGCGCGTACCAATAAGGCGTGGATACCACAGCCTTACCCAAACCCATCGCATAGACCAGCGCGCCGGATGTAATCTGCTCCTCATTCAAATAAGAGGTTATATAGATATCCGCCGCGCCCAAATATTGACAAAGCTCATCCCGCGACACAAAGCGGTTGACAAAACTTACATGCTCCGACAGATCCAGTCGACGTATTTTTCTCATTAAAGATTGCCGATATGCTTCACCCTGCTCTTTTACGATGTCCGGATGCGTCGCGCCAACATACATGAAATGTACGTTCGGCACTTCCTTGACCGCAAGCGCCAGGGCGTCAATAATGTATTCGATGCCTTTGCCGGGATTAAGCAAGCCGAAACTCATGATCAACTGTTTACCCGCGAGACCGAAATCGTCTTTGAAATAATTTGGATCGACAAAGGGCATATCCGGTATGCCATGCGGGATTAATACAATTTTTTCCGCCGCCACGCCATAAATACCTGTGAGAAAATCAACGGCTGTCCGGCTCATCACCACAAGACGGTTGCAGATCTCCGCCAAATTGCATATCACTTCTCGTTGCTCGATACTGGGATTTTTCAACACAGTGTGGAGCGTGGCAACCACCGGCGCCGACACCTGGCGCAGCAAAGAAAGTATCCAACGACCCGCTTTACCGCCGAAAATTCCATACTCATGCTGGAGGCAAATAATGTCCGCCTGAGAAATATTGATAAAATCAGAAGCAATATCATATTGCTCACGGTTAATGGCATCGATCTCAAAACGCACCCGCTCCGGATAAAGATAGCCTGCCGCGCGGTCATTCATGGCAATGGCAAAACACTCAACCGCCGGGCTCTTTATTTTAGCTACGCTCTCGCATAAGTCGGTGGTAAAAGTTGCTATGCCGCACTGGCGCGGCAAGTAATTTCCAATAAAAATAATTTTTTTCGGCTTCAACTTCTGATGATCTTGCATGACCATGACACCCCAATAATGATTTATGACAAGAACCACCTTCAATACGGTTATTGTCGTAATATTATATGGCTAATCATCGCCATATGTATTTTTGATTAGCGCTATTGGCATTCAAGCCCCCTAGGCTTGCCCGTATGATTACCAACCAACGGGCAAAAACATGCGAATAGTTATTCTTATTCTTTTTTAGAATAACTATTGTGAGGATAATGTCAAGGCTGATACTTCAAAAGCAAAAACGTGGCTGAGACGCGGCAGATGTTTTTTCCTTTGTCTTCCGTCACCTGGCAATCTCCGATCATCAGGCTCTTGCCTTTTTTGAAAACATTAGCCCGGGCGATAAGTTCCCCTTTGCTTACCGCTGCCAGGAAATTGCTTTTGAGCTCTATCGTGGTCAAACCCTCACCCGGCTTCAATTGCGTCATCATGGCGTGCGCGATGGCTTCATCGCCCAAGGCTACTACCAGTCCGCCCTGCATGGTTTTTGCCCCCTGCAAATATTGCGGGCGCACCTTCATGCGAAACTCCGCAAAACCGTCCTTTAAATCGGTAAGCTTTATATCTAAAAAATCCAAAATATGCAATAAGAAATAATGAGATTGACTAAAATCTTTCTTTTTTATACATAAAAACAATATATTTACGGGTTAACGATTATTTTTTACTGATGACTCCAAGCCCCTTTTTTGAAGATACCCGTTAAAGACAGTCTGCCACGTTAATTGTGAGCGGCAATTTCATTTACAAAAACGCAAGCCTTATCACAAAGCTTGACGAAAGATAAATTTCAGAAAGGATATAATTATGAAAAGGAAAATCAAAGAAATTCGCGCCATGGAAATTCTGGATTCGCGCGGCAATCCTACAGTTAAAACAACCATCACACTGGATAACGGCATTACGGCTTCAGCCTCGTGTCCCTCGGGAGCTTCCACCGGTGAAAATGAAGCTGTGGAACTGCGCGACGGGGATAAAAAACGCTACGGCGGCAAAGGTACGCTTAAAGCAGTGGATAACGTCAACAAAAAAATTGCTCCGAAAATAATCGGCATGGATCCCACCTGTCAGGCTCAAATTGATAGAATAATGATTGACCTGGATGGCACGCCGACTAAAGCCAAGCTGGGCGCCAATGCTATCGTGGCTGTTTCCATGGCGGTCGCGCGCGTCGCCTCCATCTCTGTTAATCTTCCCCTATACGCCTATCTGGGCGGACCAGGCGCTACGCGCATACCCGTGCCGATGATGAATATTCTTAACGGCGGCAAGCACGCGGACAACAGCGTGGATTTGCAGGAATTCATGATTATGCCTCTCGGCGCCCCCACTTTTGCCGAAGCGCTGCGTTACGGCGCGGAAACTTTCCACGCCCTGAAAGCGATATTGAGCAAAAAAGGCTACGCGACCAACGTGGGCGACGAAGGCGGTTTCGCGCCCAATTTAAAAAGTAACGATGAAGCTTGCGAAGTCATCATTGAAGCTATCGAAAAAGCCCGCTACAAACCGGGCAAAGATATTGCTATCGCGCTTGATCCCGCGGCAAGTTCATTTTACGAATCAGGCAAATATAACCTGGCCAAGTCCAAACAAGGCAAAAAATCAACCGATGAAATGGTCGCCTTTTATAAAAACTGGATTAAAAAATATCCCATTGTTTCGATTGAAGATGGCCTGGCGGAAAACGACTGGGCGGGATTCAAAAAACAGACCGCTGAGCAGGGAGATAAGATCCAGGTGGTCGGGGATGACCTTTTCGTAACCAATACAAAATATATCGCCCGCGGCATCAAGGAAAAAGCGGCCAATGCCGTATTAATCAAGCTTAACCAGATCGGTTCGGTCACGGAAACGATTGAAGCAATCCAAATGTGCCGCCAGGCGGGCTGGGGATTTGTTATTTCGCATCGCTCCGGTGAAACCGAAGACGCCTTTATCGCCGATTTTGCCGTAGCCATGGGCGGCGGACAAATTAAGACCGGTTCGGCCTGCCGCAGCGAACGCATCGCCAAATACAATCGCTTGATGGAAATAGAAGTCGAACTGGGAAAAGCGGCTGTCTTTAATAATCCGCTGGCAAAATGATTTTTATTTTCTTTAACTATTAGTTCAAACGAGCAGGCATTTGAAGCCTGCTCGTTTTTTCACCACTTCATTTTTCATTAACGCTTTATCACATGCACGGCAGTGGCCTTAAAAGACGCAGCCAGCACGCTTCCTTCGCGGATGTTCAGTTCATCAAAAGAAGGCATCGTGATATAGGCGGAAAGCGTGAAACCGCAATCCAGCGTGAGCTTATAGAAATAAGCCTGACGAACAGCTTTGATAACTTTACCTTTAAAGACATTACGCGCGCTGATTTTTCCGGGCAAGGTTTTGGAAACAGTAATGTTTTCCGGCCGCAGGCAACAACAGACTTTTTGTCCCTCCTTAAACTCGCCGACTGCTTCTATAACTTGACCGTTTACCGCTATCTCCATTAATCCATCTTTGCTTGTTTTAACCACACCTTCGAGGATAACTTCCGTTCCGACAAAGTTGGCTATGTACTCGTTGTTGGGTTCTTGAAACACCTTAGTCGTTGTTCCCTGCTGGATGATTATTCCCTCGTTCATAACCGCGACATCATGTGCCAAACGCAGCGTTTCCTCACGATCGTGCAGCGCCTGCACAGCGGTAATTTTTGTTTTTTCCAGAATATTCTGCAAATCGTCAATAACCGCTCCGCGCGTGGGCGGGTCCAATGAATTAAACGCCTCATCCAGAAAAATTATTTTCGGCTTGATGGCAAAGGCGCGCGCCAAAGACACGCGCTTGGATTCGCCGCCGGAAAGAGTCTTGGCGGCGCGTCTGGCCAGATGTTCAATGCCGAAATACGCCAGCGCCTCACCAACGCTCTTTTTTATCTCCGCGCTGCTCAGATTGCGGAACTTAAGCCCCACGGCAACATTTTTTTCCACAGACATATTCAACAAGAGCGGCTCCTGAAAAACCACCGCAACATTGCGTCTCAGCATCGCTAAAGCCGAAAAAGTGTTTATCCGCTGTGATTGAAAATAAAGCCTCCCGCTTTCTATCGGCAAAAGACCGGCCAAAGTCAGCAAAAGCGTGGATTTCCCCGCGCCGTTCGGTCCGATAAGCGCCAGTGTCCGCCCGGGAAATACTTTAAGTTCATTAACATTCAACACGGTAAACTTGCCGCGTTTCACCACCAGATTTTCTACGGATAAAAGAGGTGATTGCTTCATCTTGGCTGCTGCCTCTGCTGAATCTGCGTGAGGATGAAGTTAATCGTAAAGGCTAAAATCAACAATATAACACCAAGAGCGATGGCCAGGTCGAAATTACCCTTTCCTGTTTCCATAACCGTGGCGGTTGTCAAGACACGCGAATATCCTTTGATATTACCACCCACCATGATGGAGGCGCCGATTTCGGAAATGACGCCGCCGAAACCAGCCATCACCGCCGCCAAAAGCGGCAGACGGGATTCTTTTATCAAAACCCAAACCATCTGCAGGCGGCTCGCGCCCAGAGACAGAATCTGTAATCGCAAATTCGGCGGCAGGTTTTGAATAGCGGCCAGCGATATGCCCATAACAATCGGCGTGGCAATAATCGCCTGCGCGATAATCATCGCGGTGGGAGTGTAAAGAATTTCTAAAAATCCAAAAGGCCCGCTGCGCCAGATCATGATGGTCACAAAAAGGCCAACAACCACCGGCGGCAATCCCATACCGGTGTTAATGATGCTGATAGCCAGACGTTTGCCGAAAAAATCGTTAAGCGCGACGACAACGCCTATGGAAACACCGATAAACAGACTGATAAAAGTGGCCGTCCCCGATATTTTCAGAGACAGCCACGTAATGCCGATTACTTCGGGATCAAGACTGATTAATAAATGAAAAGCCTTGACAATTCCCTGTACAATTAACTCCAATTAATACCTCTATTTTCCCAGATCTTCCACTTTTTTACCCGCGTCGGGAAAAAACAGCGGCGAACCGAATTTATCCACGCCAAAAGTTCTGATGATTTCTTGAGTATCTTTTGACACCATAAAATCAGCAAATGCCTTCGCGCCGGCGGCGTTCACCTTGGGCCATTTCGCATTGTTTACTTCCATTACATGATAAATGTTCAATAGTATCGCATCGCCCTCCACCAAGATATCCAGGGCAAGATTTTTCTTCAAAGCTAGATACGTACCGCGGTCAGCCAGCGTGTATCCATTTTTTTCTGACGCGACGTTTAACGTCTGCCCCATGCCCAGACCCGTTTCCTGATACCATTTTTTGCCCGCGGGAGTAATGTTCGCCTGTTTCCACAGTATCTTTTCTTTCGCGTGCGTGCCGGAATTATCGCCCCGCGAAATGAATAAGGCGTTCGCCGCGGCGATTTTCTTGAGCGCATCCGCTGCTGATTTCATACTTTTGATTTTTGCCGGATCGGCACCGGGGCCGACGATGATAAAATCATTATGCATCACCAGGCGGCGGTTGACCCCAAAGCCCTCTTTTACAAACTCCATTTCCGCTTCCGGTGAATGTACCAGCATGACGTCAGCTTCACCTTTTTTCCCCATCGCCATAGCCTGGCCGGAACCGACGGCAATGGTTTTAACAAAATAACCGGTCTTTTTTTCAAAGATCGGGATCAGGACATCAAGCAGACCGGAATCCTGCGTGCTGGTGGTTGTGGCCAGAATTACATTTTTTAGTTCAGGTTTTTTTCCCGCGGCATCCGCATTAGGCGCGCAAAACGCCAATAGAACAGCCGCCACCAATAGCATAATTAATCTACTGTTTCTGAAAATTTTCATATCTGTACTCCTTACTTTTTTTGTTTTAGTTTGGCTTCAACGTCCTTTGCCATTCAACAGAATGGGGAAAGAAAAGGGGCGCGCCGTATTTATCCTTCCCAAAATCGCGAATTATCAGTTGCCCCTTCTGCGGGGATGTCAGCCACTGGACGAACTTCATCGTATCCTGATGGTTTACCTTGGGAAACTTTACCGGATTAACCGGAATGAGGGAAATAAAATTCAGCAAGGCCTCATCGCCTTCCACCAGAATGGCCAGCTTTACCGAATCTTTCAGCGACAGATACGTGGCCCGATCAATGACCGTATAGGCCAATTGGGCATTCGTGTATTTCAATGTGGCAACGTTGCCTTCGGATCCCCTCTCATAAACAACATACCATGCACCTTTTGGTTGGATACCGGCTTTTTCCCATAGAACCATTTCCGCAACGTGTGTGCCTGATTTATCGCCACGGCTGATGAATTTAGCTTTTTTATCCATAATTTTTTTCAGAGCGGCTGTCGCGGATTTCTCGTCTTTAACCGCGGCGGGGTCATCCGCCGGACCGACAATCACAAAATCGTTGTACATCAGCGGGATTCTTTCGGTGCCGAATCCATCAGCGATAAATTTTTCCTCCAGTGATTTGGCGTGCGCCATGACCAGATCGATTTGCCCCTTGGTGGCCAAATTCAATGCCGCACCTGTGCCCGCGCCAACGTGACGCACGCGGATTCCCGTTTCTTTTTCAAACGCATCTTCGAGTGTCGCCACTATTCCGGAATCAATCGGACCAATTGTCGAGGACAAAAGAATAAATTTGGAGCTTTCCGCAGCCAGCATCAAACCAGGAAAAAGCAAAATCATTAAAAATACCAATCTAACAACACACTTTTTCATCTACTTCTCCTTTCTTTCTGTGATATTATTAAAATCAGCTTCATTGACGTGAATAAAGAATTTTCCCGGAATCTTCAAAGTTGTAGCCACCGATTTTTTCCACGCGGCTTCTGAAGTCGCCCGATTTAAGAGTTTCGATGAACGCCTGCACACCGGGCTGAAAATATGTCGATTGATCCATAATCATATCAAAGCATTCGGAAGTTATCGGCAAAAAGGAAAGCCCCAACAGTTTACTTATGGCTGCCGAGGCAATCCCCACATCCGCCTCGCCGGAAATAATCGCCAGGCCAACCTCAAAATGAGTGTAAACTTCGTTTTTGTAACCCTTGATTTTTTCCGAACTGATGCCTTCTTTCGCGAGACAATAATCAAGCAGCAATCTGATTCCCGAACCTTCCTGACGGTTTATGAATCTGATATTTTCCTCAGTAAGATTTTCAAAACCTTTCACGGCGCCGGCTATTTCTTTGTTAAAAAGAAAACCTATATCGCGCTTGAAAAGATTCACCACCACCGGATTAATAGCGGGCAGATATTTTCCCAAATAGGGAATATTATACTTACCGCTTTCGGCATCATACAAATGGGAAAGAGCGATATCGGTCACGCCGGAATTAAGCGCTTTAAGCCCCTCAGTGCTGCCGGTATTGGCGGAAAAAATGTAAAAATCGGGATGAGATTTTTTGGTTGCCACCAAAAGCATATCCAGAACAGGGTCATTACTGCCCGCGGCCAAGACGGCGCCGCTGATTTGAGAACTTTTTTTACGCGCCTGTTTCAAGCCTTCTTTGGCGTTCTGTTCAATCCACTCATCAATAAATTTCTTAGGGAAAATCCACTTACCGGTAATTTTTGTGCAGGGAATCCGCCCGCTTTTAATCAGGGCGTAAACCTGTTTTTCATGAATATCCAGATACTCGGCTACTTCTTTTGTATTCATTAATTGGTCGGACATAAAACCCCTTATACCTGTTTATTATAATATAAATAATACAGTCAACAATATCAAGAATATTATTCCAAATTCCACCTTACAATTACAATAATATCCCGATAAACGTTTTTAGCGAAGGCACCATAAGGTCAAAATTTATCCAGGTAGGTATATTTTCTGGGTATTTATTACTCAGCCCGTTATTTTTAACGCCTAAAAACATGAATTTATTTTTAAATTATTCTTTTATAACAACAACTTATATTTCTACTCCTTTTTGGCACATTCCTTGATTTAAAAAATATAAAGAACTTTTATAGGAACAAAGTTCATAATTTAAAAATTTATTGACCAAAAAATCAGCATGATATTGTTTCGAAAATTTGTTTTAAATACTTATTCAATTGTCATTATGATGAACAAAAAAATAACGGCCAAAACTGAATCTATAAGGAAAATTATGGGAATTTTTTTACCGGAAAAGGTTTTCGAAAAACGCCAATGCGCAAGATTTGCAATCGTTGTAAAATGAATTCAGCCGCAATCAATTATTGCAACGGCAACAAATATCCCCTGTATCAGTTATGCCTTAAATATTACCGATTCGCCGACGCGCAAAAATCCATCCTTAAATTCGCCGCTAACTCATTGACAATGCCCGAAAAAAAGTTCAGTACTTATATCCAAACCTTACTGGAAGGGGGCAAGCAAACATTTTTCGGTAAACTCGTTGCACGGGAAAGTTTTGAGCCTACAGGCACACCCGAAACTATGATAGAGAAATAAACACTCCCACAGTGATGAAAACCGAAAAAAACAGCTGGGTGAAAATATGATTAAAAAATTTTGTTTGACTCTTGTTTTTTTATTCCTGACAGCCATTGATACTTATGCGGCTGGACCGATAATGCCGGGAAATGTTCTGAATCTGCAACAATGCGTTGAAATCGCGCTGCAGAACCATCCTTATATTCACGCGGCGCGGGAAACGGTGCGCATCTATGAAAGCAGAATCGGTCAGGCCAGAGCCGGTTATCTTCCACAGCTGACTTTCGAATCCGGTTATCAGAGAATAGGCGCGGCTTCTTTATCCGGTGTGGATGTTGACCCGTATAATCGTTACTCCAATTCCTTAAGCATGAATCAGTTGCTCTTTGATTTCGGCAAGACATTTAATCAAATACAAATACAAAGCCTGAGCACCGAATCCGCCCGGGCCGACTTTCGGGATGTCTCCGGCCAGGTGATTTTCAATGTCAAGCAGGCGTATTATGTTTATCTGCAGGCTAAAATGGGCGTCGATGTGGCACGGGAAACGGTCAACCAGTTCCAGCAGCATTTTGAAAGGGCTACCGCTTTTTTTGAAACGGGAACGCGCTCCAAAATCGACGTAACCAGCGCGGAAGTCAATTTAAGCAATTCTAAAATCAGCCTGCTTAAAGCGGAAAACACCCTGCGTCTGGCCAGGGTCAATCTTAATAACGCCATGGGCTTAACCAACGCGCCCGCCTATGAAATAAAAGAGGCGCTTTCCTATACTCCCCACGATATTTCTCTGGAACAGGCGCTGAAAAAAGGCTATGAAAACAGGCCAGACATAATTTCGACGACCAGGAAAAAGGAGACGCTGGAGAAAACGGTTCTTTTAAATCAGAAAGGTTATTTACCCGTGTTATCAGGAAGCGCCGCCTACGGTTATCTCGGCAATGATACGACAACGGATAAAAACTGGAACGTCGGAGTTTTTCTGACTTTCCCTCTTTTCACCGGCCTTTCCACCAAATACCAGATTGATGAAGCCAGAGCCAATTTAAATGTGCTCAAAGCAAACGAAAATTATCTTCTGCAGGCGGTATCGCTCGAAATTGAATCCGCATACCTTTCACTGCATGAGGCCGGAGAAAGAATCAACGCGGGAAAAGTTATCGTCCGCCAGGCCGAGGAAAACGTGGAATTAGCCAGGGGAAGATACGAGGCCGGCGTCGGCAGCTCCATCGAAATTACAGACGCGATGATTACTTTAAACAACGCAAAAATGACTTACATAACGGCACTTGCTGACTATCAGGTGGCCTGGGCGAATTTGGAAAAAGCAATGGGGGAAAATTAATGAAATTTAAAAAAACCATCATTGCCGCGTTGATTCTTCTCGTTGTTTTCATCGGTTTCTGCTCTTTTTTAAAAAGCGGAAACAATGCGGCTAAATACATAACCGAAACCGTCGGTCGTGGCGATGTTCAGGCGATGGTCTTTGCCACAGGCACGGTCAACGCGGTGACTACCGTCCTGGTAGGCACGCAGGTTTCCGGAACGATAAAAGAATTGTTTGTCGATTACAATTCCCCGGTAAAAAAAGGCCAATTGCTGGCGACGATTGACCCGGCGACATTCGAAGCGCAGGTCCAGCAGGCCAGGGCAAACCTGCTTGTAGCGAAAGCCAATACGGAAAAAGCGCGGGTTGCCGTGCACAACGCAAAAATAAATCTGGAAAGAAGCAAAACGCTTTTTACCAAAAACTTTATATCCAAAAGTGAACTGGATAATTCGGAAACAACGTATCTTTCCGCCGAAGCGCAATTAAAAGCGTCCGAGGCGCAGGTGGCGTATTCCCTGGCCGCGTTGAACTTCGCGCAGACGAACCTTAAATACACTAAAATAATTTCTCCGGTAAACGGAACAGTAATATCACGCAATATTGACGTCGGCCAGACAGTGGCGGCAAGTTTTCAGAC
>Ga0208195_1002510_pt1 | contig 17105 bp, 15 predicted proteins | sample AD_UKC077_MetaG_FD_184441 | JGI IMG/M metagenome (GOLD analysis project Ga0208195, IMG submission 184441) | Active sludge microbial communities of municipal wastewater-treating anaerobic digesters from USA - AD_UKC077_MetaG (SPAdes) (version 2) | ecosystem: Engineered > Bioreactor > Anaerobic >...
GATCGAACGATGGTTCGGCGAAATCACACGCAAACGCATCCGACGTGGCGTTTTTAAGAGCGTGCCGGAATTGGTTGCAGTCATCAATGAGTACATCCGGTTGAACAATCAGGATCCCAAACCATTCGTCTGGACCAAGAAGGTTGATACAATATTGGAAAAAGTCGCTCGTTGTAAAGCCATTACTGAAACACTACAGTAGGTTGCTTGGCTGCTCGATGCCTGCTTCTCTTGATAAGCTTGAGCAATCTTGACTGCTGCGATACGAAGATCCTCTTCGCTCGTGATGTTGTACCTGTCAAAGGCGCTGCGGGTCTTATGCCCGGAGATCTTTATCACCACAGTATTGAGGGATCCCGACCCTCGACATGTTCCGTACTGCGGTTCTTCTGTTGTCGTGGAGTTGCTTACCGTTCAGTCCCGCCTTTCTGCAGGCGGTGTGCCAGGCAGACTGGTAATTCTTTATCTGCTGCCCTTCCCTGAAGCAAACGTACGGACAACTCCGGGTAATCACTGGTACTTCCTGAGTTCGAAGACCTTCCTGTCCTGGGTCGCCACGATGTGATAGAACTTGTCCTGGGGCACGTAGATATAGGGCACGTCCCCCTGGCGGCGATAGAGGAAGTGGGAGAGGATCATCCGGTTGACGGCGCGGTGGCCGATGATCATGATATTGTCGGGCTTGCGGTTGAGATAGAAGGCCTTCTTGATCCCGATCTTGATCCGCTCCTTCATGGAGTTGTAGCCTTCGCCCTTGGGATAGGCGTAGTTGTACTTGTCCGCCTTGCGGGCGGAGTAGACATCGGGCATGAACCGCTGGATCTCGTCGTAGCTCATTCCCTCGCAGATACCGCTGTGAATCTCGTTGAACTCCTTTAAGGGCACGATGGTGCAGTCCTGCTGAAGGGCGCGAATGGGCTCCGCTGTCTGGATGGTCCTCTTCTTCTCGCTGGTGAAGATGTAGGAGATCTTCTTGTTCCTGAAGAACCTTGCAAGGGCGTGAGCCTGTTCGACCCCCTTGGGCGTGAGGCCCGAGTCGCCCCCGATCCTGTCCTCTGTGTTGAAGAATGTCTCGGTGTGCCGGATGAGGAACAGGCTCTTCACCACGTCGGTCACCAGGCAGTCGCGGATCCGGGAATACAGGGGGAGCTGGTCGGTGAGCCTCTCCTCCAGGATCCGGTTGTGCAGGGAATCCATGCGGATGTAATTTCTCTCTTTGGCCAGGGGGGAGTAGATCATCCGGTAATATTCGATCCTCTTCTTGAACTCGCTGGTGGCGTGCGCCTCGTCCAGGCCCCCGAACTCCGGAGCGTGCACCTTCAGGGTGATGCTCATGTCCACGATTTCTTCATCCTCGTTGATGCATTCGATGAAGAGTATGGGGTGGTCGTCCAGGCATTCATAGATGAGGTTGCGCCTTTCCTGGCTCACGTTGGTGGCGTCGAGCACGGCCACCTGCCCCTTGGCGTTCACGTATTTTCTGGCCCAGTTCATGTTTATGATCGCGAAGCGCTTCCGGAGCATTGTGCCCTCGGTATTGTCGGGATGGAAGAACTCCGCGGCCCAGGTATTCTTGAGCCGGGCGTACTGCCTGCGGAGCTGACCGTTGTTGAATATCCGGGTGGGGATATCGTTCTTGTTGAAGATGTCCTTGAGCCGGTGTGCTATCGTGGATTTGCCCTGGGAAGGCAGGCCCACCATAACGATATAGAGTTTTTCATCCTTTGCCTTTGCGTTCATCGTTCATGCATATCACCTGTGGAGACGCTTCACAAGAGCGGTTTGGCCCTTCTTGAAAACACTTGACAACCACATATCCAATAGTTAGAAGGTCATAGTCGGTTTTTTACGGCTGATGGGGGATCGTTCAATGGTAGGACAGCGGACTCTGACTCCGTCGATCTAGGTTCGAATCCTAGTCCCCCAGCCAACACTGTTTTAAAAGATGCGGTCCCATCGTCTAGTGGCCTAGGACACCGGCCTCTCACGCCGGAGACAGGGGTTCGACTCCCCTTGGGACTACCAAGCTTTGCAGGTTTTCAAGAAATCCCCGGTGTACCGGGGATTTCTTTTGTAACTTGGATTCCCGGATGGTCATAACGAGAAGTATCATTCTAACAATATTATTGGAGGCTTAAGTAATAACTCGACCTCGTTATGAATCATAGTCATAACGAGGGTAAATTCGATAGCTGTAGTAAATAAATCTCAACATATTGAATAGTTAGATCAATACATAGTTATGATGCTCCGGGAATCTAGGATACAAGTAATCTTTAATTGTTTATTTCAGCCAATAGTTTCTCTATGAACATAATCGGGATAGGGAGGCCCCTCGCGGTGCCTCTCCTCCCACACCACCGTGCGTAGGGGTCACGTACACGGCGGTTCGGCTGATTAAGTCGAAGATCCCTAAGCCACCAGGCGTTGCAGACCTAGATCGCTGAAGAACTTTTCCGGAAGGGCAAAAGATAGGGCCGGGCTTTGACTCAGCCGCCATGGTCCATGCGCGGACTTCGCCGTGTTCCAGGCCAGATCCAGACTCACCCTCCTTTCTCGAAGCTCTCTGTAGCCACGTCTGCCCCATTGCTTCCATACATAGCACCTGAGTCGCCGCCTGATCCATTTATCCAGATCACGTAATGGAGATAATGCTTCCGTGAACCTATAGTATCCTTTCCAACCAACAAGGTAATCCATAAGCTCCTCTATGACCTGGCGAATCTTCTTGCCTCTGGTGCGGTTCGTCAATCGCCGTACCACCTTTTTGAATCCTTCGATGGCGCCTTTGCTGATCCGGCGCTTGTGCAGTCCGGAGGTGAATGTAAATCCGAGAAAGGTGCGTTTCCACGGTCGGTCAACCCCGCTCTTGTCTCTATTCACCTTCAGCTTCAATCGACGTGTAAGAAAGCGAGCAACACTCTCCATGACCCGAACACCTGCCCGCTCACTCCTGACGTATATGTTGCAGTCATCGGCGTAACGGACGAATCGATGTCCCCGGCTCCCATCTCCTTATCCAACTCATCCAATAACAAGTTCGCAAGAAGCGGCGAGAGCGGTCCCCCCTGGGGAGCGCCTTCCCGCGTCGGTTCCACTACTCCTTTCACGCTGACTCCGGCCTTCAGAAAGCTCTTTATAAGCTTAATCACCCGGTTGTCGTTTATCCGCTCCCTGACTCTGTGCATCAGTACATCGTGATCCACCCGGTCAAAGAACTTCTCCAGGTCTATATCTACTACCCAGTCGTATCCTTCTCTAAGATATCCCTGGGCGCAGGCTACGGCCTGGTGCGCCGAGCGTCTCGGCCTGAATCCATAACTGCTCTGTGAAAAGGTAGTGTCCCACTCCTCCCGCAATACCTGCATCAGTGCCTGCTGAATAAGTCGATCGGTTACTGTCGGCACGCCAAGCTTGCGGATTCCCCCACCTGATTTGGGTATTTCTACCCTCTTTACAGGCTGTGGTTTGTACTTCCCGCTTAAAAGCTCGGCTTTGATGTGTGGCCAGTGTTCCTTCAGATATCCGGGCAGTTGCTCGACCGTCATTCCGTCTATACCCGGACCTCCCTTGTTACGTGTTACCTGGCGAAGCGCCCGGAACAGATTCCCTCGCTCCAGAACCCGCTCCATTACCTGTGGAACTTCAACCGGAGTGTCTCCTTCCCGTTTCCCAGTGACGGTTTCATCCCCCGGCTTTGCCCAGGACAGGATACCCTGCTTGCCAGATGCACTACCATCCCTCGTCACGAAATGACTGCTCCTCTCATTCAATCCCCTCGCGGGGTACCGTTCGGGCCTTCAGTGATTTATCCACCTACTATGCCCTCTGCTGACTCCTGCATGACGGTCAGACCGGATCTCTCCTGCCTCAGTTCTTACGAACATCATGCAGATCTCCCAGGGTAAGACACAGAACTTTCTCGCGCATAAACGCCGGATTTATAAAACGTACATTATTCACGGATGGAGGACTTTATCGTCACGTGCCGACTCGTCCCATATACGTCACACCTCGTATCCGGTTCCTGTTCGTCGCCCCTTAGCTTTTGGATTGGACTTCCTCCAGACCCCACCTCACGATGACGCCCTTGTCCTTCTCCTAGCCTTCGGCTCCGCTACCTGGCGCAAGGACTTTCACCTCGTTAGCTCTGCGCCATGCCTGGCACACACGATTGAGATCAGCGGCTGGGGCGAAGCCCCGGTCCACTGGATTGATTTGTTGTGCCCTATTTCAATGAAATAACTGATATGCAACCAACTATAAGTCAGGATCAGAAGGCAAATAGACGCTGCAAAACCGAGATAACTTCTAACTGCGTACTTGAATCAATTGTACCAAGCCTTTTTACAAGCCTTGCTTTATCTATCGTGCGTATTTGATCCAAAACAATTTGACCTTCTTTATCTTTGAACTTGCATGCAATCCGCGTTGGGTAAGTTTTTGAAGCACTGGTCATGGGGGCAACAATGACAGTCCGAATATGATGATTCATTTCATCGGGTGAAATGATCAAACAAGGTCTGGTCTTTTTAATCTCAGAACCCACTGTAGGACCGAGGTTTATCAAATAAACATCAAACCTGTTAACTACCATTTCCACTCTTCCTCGTCCCATGAATGGTTAATATTCTCTTCACCCATCACTAGGCTATCACCACCTTCTTCAGCCATACATCTGAAGGCATGATTCCAACCTTCCCGAGGGTTAGATACTGGACGAATGATGATTTGATTATTATCCACCTCAAGCTCAACATCATCCATGATCCCAATTTGCTCAAGGAGGGGTTTAGGGATCCGGATTCCCTGAGAATTTCCAATTCTTACAACGCGTGCTCTCATAGACATCCTCCTTTTATATGTATCAACATTGTAATTACATGCAGGCTCATTGTCAATAGTGTAAATCTTGAGGCACAACGGCGGGCATCAGCGGCGCGGGCGGCAGCCTGCGTCCGCCTGCATGCCCTTGATAGGCTTTTCTCCACATCAAGCAAGACGCTCTGCTGTTTCTTTGAGCATCGAAATACCCCATGCAATTCTATCCGGCTGAAAAGCCGGAAAGGTCAATCTGATGAAAAGACCTTTCTTGTGCTTTTCCTCCTTCCAGTTGGGAGCGAAAGCATTCCAGGCAGCAGCTACACCCACGCCGGCATGTTTTGCGGATTCGATGAAGGAGACTTCTTTGTCACCTGAAATATTCTCAAGGGTGAGCGGGGCAAAAAAACCGCCGCTGATTGTAACGGGAAACGCTCCAGGGAAGAAACTATGAAGCGCAGTATTTAATGCCTCCATCTTCGGCTTGTACAGGTTGCGCAAGTATTTGACGAAATCGTCATATCCTCCCGATTCGATAAAATCGGCTATGAAAGCCTGGGTCGGCAGGTTGGGGTTTATGCGTGTATTGGCGATGATACCGGACAGATGCCCCACATAATGAGTTGGAACGATCATATATCCGCACTTGGTCCCCGGAGAGATCGTTTTCGTAAAAGAGTTTGTGAGAATTGGTCCCCATTCCGAGACTTCTATTGAGTCATTCGCTTTTCCATCGTACCGAAGGGCCTGATAACAGATATCCCATACACACGGGATGCCATGCTCCCGGCAAATTCGTTCAACCTCCTTCCGGTTCTCTTCTGTGTAGTTGATACCTGTAGGATTCTGATGGAACGGTATCCCGTAAAAAGCCGCAACCGCATTCTTCTTAGCGACATTTTTCAATTGGTTCAAATCAACCCCTCCCCGTGTCAATTGAACACCGATCAGATGATGCCCGTAGCACATTGCATCGAGTAACGCTCGATCGTAGCTTGCTTCTTCGACAATGATGGTGCTGTTTCTGGGAAGAGACTTGAAAAAAAGAGAGATTACCTCCAGGCCGCCGTTGCCGACGATAACCCGTTCAGGATCAACACGATGTAACCTGCCGATCAGCTCCCGCAATGGTTTGAACCCGGTAAAATGGCCGTATTGAAGTACATCCGTCCCATATCGCCTGATGACTTTCTCGTATCCCTCTGATGCCAGTGGAATAAGGCGCGATAAGGCTTCTTCTGCAGGAACCCCACGCAAGAAATTAATTGATTGTTTCTCACTCATTGTGCCCTTGTTGCTCTCCATTTATTAGTAAAGCCTAACAATTTCCTCTACTGCATCATTGCAGTAAAAGTTGCTATATAGCATCTTTTACTGCAGTATAGAGAAAATTGAATGTCTGTTATCATCGCCCTCATTTCTTCGCTGTTGTATTTATATCATTTCTTCATTAAAATTATAAGGATTTAATTCCAAGACTTGTATATTGATATTTCGTTATCGTGAAGAGGCCCGATGGTGAAGGAGAACGCCGGGGACCAAAAGCTTTCTGCAGTCATCGTCAATGTGTGGTGATAGCCTTTGTTTTTCAGGACATTGGTGTTCTCGTTTTCGACTTTCCACCGTGCACGACTGGCAGTTGCGATAAGGGGGACATTGTCTCGGTCCAAGGGATAATCGGTGACCAATGAGTTGCGGTACAAGACTTGCCGGGTATCTGTCCTTGTGATCTCGATTTCGAGCCAGTTCACGGCAAGGGGATCATCCCCATCCTTGATGGGAACCTGGTTCATATGCCGGTAGGAGCTTTTCTCGTGGAAGTGCCCGTTCCACTTCCGCAAGGAAAAGGTGGGGACTTCATCACCGAAGAGGCCTATCCAGTCAGAGAGCGTCTTGTGGGAATCCGGCTTGCAGACGAAGATGAAGTGAAAGCTTGAATCTTTCAGCTGACGGCAGAAAGGCTCCCGCGAAAACAGATCATCTCCCAAGACGATTGCCTTGGTGACCAATGGTGCATGGCGTGAGATCCATCTCTTGGCCGCATTCAATTCACAGTCCTGCTTTTCAGACCCATCCTGGGTGGATAATGAATTCCGGATCTAAGGGGACGACCCGGCTATTCCCCGGATCCGCCACCACCGGGGCCAAGAGAAGTGGTTCTGGTTGTTGAGACAGTGGATGGCGATTTATATGTGTCTGCATGTTCATCTTCGACTGCGCGTCCGTCCCGAAGAAGCGAGCGAGCCTGAGCGCCGTATCGGCGGTGATCGACCGCTTGCCCGACACTGGGTCAACCGGTGTCATGTCCCTCTTCATGATCATCTCGATTCCACGAGCACGAAATCCTTGTCAGGAGAAACAGCAGCAAGCAGGCGGTCGAACATTTCGATAGTGGGTTTGCACGTTCCTTGTTCATATCGAGCATAGGAGTTCAGTGATTTCGCTCCAAGCCTCTTGGATACATCGGCAAGCGTGAGACCGTGCTTGTTGATCCGCTGCCGCTTGAGCAACAGCGCGCTCACTATTGCCTGATCCGCCGAGCCGATCCCGAAGTAATCACCCTCGCCCTCTTTGACACGAGTATGTCGATGCGCGGGCATAGAGCGGGCCTTGCCCTCCATAAAAAGCTATGGACATCAAACCCTGAGAGAGAATGGGCGCCCTGATCGATGCATATTTGAAAGACCCATGCTTTATGATATAGGGGTGAACGGTTGAGATGATTCATACTACCCAGAACCGGAGAAGAATATGGAAGATGCTTCAGGCAGCAGACAAAACACCCGGCAGAGCCCTCAGAACGATCCCGGAGCCGACGGCTCGTCCGCCAGATCCACGGATTTCATCCGCGCCATCATCAACGAAGACCTGAAATCCGGCAGGTCCGACCACAGGGTCCATACCCGGTTTCCGCCAGAGCCGAACGGGTATCTCCATATCGGCCACGCCAAGTCCATCTGCCTCAACTTCAATATCGCGGCAGACTATAACGGCCTGTGCAATCTGAGGATGGACGACACCAACCCGGTCAAGGAAGAGGTGGAGTACGTGGAATCCATCAAGCAGGATGTCAGGTGGCTGGGCTATGACTGGGACGACCGGATGTACTATGCCTCGGATTATTTTGACCGGCTCTATGCATACGCCATGGAACTCATCCGCAGGGGAAGGGCCTATGTGTGCGATCAGAACGCAGAGGAAATGAGGCAATTCCGGGGCACGCTCACCCAACCCGGCAGAGAAAGCCCCTGGCGCGACCGCAGCATCGAGGAGAATCTCGATCTCTTCGCCCGGATGAGAGCAGGCGAGTTTGCAGACGGCGAGAAGACGCTGCGTGCGAAGATCGATATGGCATCGCCCAACCTCAACATGCGCGATCCGGTTATCTACCGCATCCTGCGCGCCCCGCATCACCGGACCGGCGAGAAATGGTGCATCTACCCGATGTACGACTTCACCCACTGTCTCTCCGACTCGATCGAACGCATCACCCACTCGATCTGCACGCTGGAGTTCGAGGATCACCGGCCCCTGTACGACTGGTTCCTCGACGCGCTCGAGGTCTACCACCCCAGGCAGATCGAGTTCGCCCGGCTCAATCTCACCTACACGGTCATGAGCAAGCGCATGCTCCTCAAGCTGGTTGGGCAGAAGCTCGTCAACGGCTGGGACGACCCGCGCATGCCCACCATCTCGGGCATGCGGAGGCGGGGATACACGCCCGAGTCGATCCGGAACTTCTGCGAACGCATCGGGGTCGCCAAGAACGACAGCATGGTTGACGTGGGTCTGCTCGAGTTCTGCGTCCGCGAAGACCTGAACCGCAAGGCCCCCCGGAGAATGGCGGTCCTCGATCCCTTAAAGGTCGTGATCGAGAACTATCCTGAAAAGACCACCGAGGAGTTCGAGATCCCGGACCATCCGGACGACCCGGCCATGGGCAGCCGGAAGGTCCCCTTTTCCCGCACTGTGTTCATCGAACGCGATGACTTCATGGAGACCCCCTCTGCCAAGTTCTTCCGCCTGGCGCCGGGCAGGGAGGTGCGGCTCAGGGGGGCGTACTTCGTCACCTGCACCCGCGTGGTCAAAAACGAAAAGACCGGTGAGATCACCGGGCTCGTCTGCACCTACGACCCTGCCACCCGGGGAGGCGACGCGCCTGACGGGCGCAAGGTCAAGGGAACGCTGCACTGGGTTTCGGCCGAGCATTCCTTCGAGGCATCCGTACGCCTGTACGACCGGCTCTTCACGGTCTCCGATCCTTCAGGCCACGACGAAGGCCGGGACTTCACCGAATTTCTCAACCCAGGGTCCCTGACGGTCCTGGAGTCGTGCCGGATGGAGCCTTCGCTGAAAGATGCCTGTCCCGGTGAGATCTTCCAGTTCGAGCGGCAGGGTTATTTCTGCGTGGATACGGAAGATTCGGCAGAGGCAAATCCGGTGTTCAACCGGACAGCCACCCTGCGCGACTCCTCGGCCAAGGTCGGAAAGGGCGGCAGCACGGAAAAGGCCCATGCGCCCGCCCCGAAACAAGCCCCGAAGAAAGAGGGCGGCCCCCGGATCACTGTAGACGATTTCGCCGGGATCGATCTCAGGGTGGGGCTGGTCCGGGAGGTGAGCCTGGTGGAAGGCTCGTCCAAGCTGCTCAAGCTCATGGTCGATGTGGGGGAAGGCCGGCTGCGGCAGATCTTCGCAGGGGTCCGCCCCGCCTACCAGGAGCCCGACGACCTGCTGGGGAAAAAGGTGGTGGTTCTCGCCAACCTCAAAGAGCGTGTCATGCGTTTCGGCAGATCAGAGGGCATGATCCTGGCCGCCGGCGAGGGCAGCCGCATGGGCGTGGTCACCCTCGACGGCGACCCCGAGCCGGGAGACAGAATCTCCTAGACAAACAGAGCCCTTAAGGCCCGGCCCCTTTTGAAGAGATGCGGGATTTTTCCCGCAAAGGGAGGCCTTATGCAAGAGAAACTCATCCAGGCCGTTGCACAGGAATACGTGGACCGGCTCGCACCCCTGGCCCATCTGGTCGGGACCGTTGCCAAAACCGTTGAGAGCGGCCGGGATGTGTCGCAGGCCGAGATACGGGATATCCTCGACGAGGCGGGGAATCCGAACTGCACGGTGTTCCCGGTCCACTGTCTCATCTCGTCCTTGAAGCCCTATGACGCGGGCGCCATCACTCCGCCGGATATGAAATTCTTTCATCAGCTCGTCTCTGGTGATGTCATTCCCTCTATGCACCGCCGTGTGGCCCGGGCGGTAGAGGGCATCGTCAGCGGATTCGCGGCCTTTCCCGCCTCCCCGGGGGCGAGGAGACAGGCCCTGAAAAATGCCTCGGAGACGATCTGCATGGAGCTCTCGCGCCTCAAGCAGCTCTGCCAGGGCACGCTCCCTCATCCCGACCTGGCAAACCTATGGGAATCGTTTTCCTGTGACGAAAGCTTCCCGATCATACATCTGGACTGAGCATTCAGACTCATATGCGCCCCTTTTGTGCATGCTTTTTTTAAGATGCTGTCGCTGCAAGAGGCAGAGACGCCAGGTCGCTCATCCATGCGGTTTATTGGGCGCTTACGCTTTTTTTTAAGGCTATGTCCATCCTGTTGGCGGACTGTCTCAATTTTCAAATGAAAATATCCGATCCTTCCCATGTCTGACACCCTTGTCGTGGACGGCACAGACATATTCGTGGATTCGGCAGGGCGACCAGAGGCAGGAGAACATGGGGCGCTCAAAAAGAAACACTCAAGGGTCGGGGCACATCGGAGACAGGAGCGGCCTTGCCGGGGCTCAGGCCGTGCTGGGCAAATCCCGGGTTCCGCTCGACCGCCTCATCGACTTCCTCCCCGACCCCACCTTTGCCATCGACACCAGCGGGACCGTGATTCTCTGGAACAAGGCCCTTGAGGGTATCTGGAGTGTACGGTCTCAAGACATGCTGGGCAGGGGAAACTATGAATACGCCATTCCCTTTTACGGATACAGGCGGCCCATGCTGGCCGACCTGGTCCTCGGAGACGGCATGGGCATGGATCGAAAATACACCTCACTCACGCGAAAGGGGGACTCCATCCTTGCCGAAGGATATATACAGACCCCGCAGGGCATGATCTATGTCATGGGAAAGGCGAGCCCCATCTACGATTCCGCAGGGACTGTCATCGGAGTGATCGAGACGATCCGGGATCTCAGCGAGCACAAGCATGCAGAGCAGGAGAAAAAGATCTATGAAGATCGCCTCGCCAGGGTCCAGAAGCTGGAGGCAATCGGCACCCTCGTCGGAGGGATTACCCATGATTTCAACAACATGCTCGCCGCCATCATCGGCTATACCGAGCTGGCCATAGACGATGTCCCGCCGGGCAACCCTGCGATCCGGAGTTTGCAGGAGGTGCTCAAGGCAGGAGACCGGGCAAAAGACCTGGTCAGCCAGATCCTCACCTTCAGCAGGCAGACCCGAACGGGAAAAAAGGTGGTGAGAGTCCAGCTCATTGCCAAAGAGGCCCTCAAACTCCTGCGATCATCCATTCCGAGCACCATTGCCATCATCCAGGATATTGACCCGCATTCCCCCGAGGTGTTTGCAGACCCGACCCAGATCCACCAGGTGGTCATGAACCTGTGTACCAATGCCTATCAGGCAATGATGGGCCAAGGAGGCACACTGGCGGTGGGCCTGGCGCCGGTGGAGCTGGACACGACCCTTGCACAGGGCACCCCTTGGCTCGAACCGGGATCATACCTGCATTTGTGGGTGAGCGATACCGGGTGCGGCATGGATCAGGATATCCTCGACCGGATCTTCGAGCCCTTTTTCACCACCAAGGAAAAGGGCACGGGAACGGGAATGGGCCTGGCCACCGTGCACGGCATTGTCTCAGACCTGTCAGGCGCAGTCACGGTCTTTAGCGCCATAGGAGGCGGCAGCACCTTTCATGTCTACCTGCCGAGCTGCAAAGGCGAAGATCGAGGGAACAGGGCCGGCAGGGAGGACACCCTGCCCAGGGGCAAGGGAGAGAGAATCCTCCTTGTCGACGACGAATCAGCCATCCTGGCGTTTGCACAGAGCATGATCGAGCAGATGGGATATTCGGTGAGAACCCATTCATCGAGCATCCAGGCACTGGAGGCCTTTTCACAGGCACCCCACGCCTTTGATCTCGTGATTACCGATCAGACCATGCCTCTGCTCACAGGGGTTGATCTGGCAGCAAAAATGCTGGCGATCCGCAGCGATATCCCGGTCATTCTCATTACCGGCTTCAGTGAGATCGTATCTGCCGAGCAGGCCCGGGAGCAGGGGATCAGCGTGTATCTGGAAAAGCCCTTTACCCGCAACTCCCTGGCCAAAGCCATCAGCCGGGCACTGAGCGCATCCTGAGAACCGGCAGACCCCGGCCTCTCATCGAAAAAAAGCGCCTGCCGTATGCCGTGAATAATGCTGCATGGCCTTGATATCCGGCGGACAGGCCCTTATATAGTTTGGTAAATATACCCGTACGATTACAGCGATGAACATATTCGCCCGATCAAGGGGAATCCCTGAACATTCATGATACGATACTGTTCTTGTTCAAGAAGGGTAAAACGTCAGGAGAGTGCAGCGGATGAATACGAAGACCGCGGTTTCCGTCAGCAGAAACTTCCCCCCATGTCAACTATCCCGCGACTTCGTTCCAGGGAACCTTGATGGATCAGGCGCTGGAAGCCGTGACCCTCACGGTATTGCGAACCTCCTCTGCCAGTGTTCTCCGGTATCGACTTTCTTCGCTCTCCGAATTCTTTTTTCATAACAGGATGGGGCTGGAGAAACCAAGAAGGAGGATGGCAGATGGCGGACAAAACCTTTCCCACTGCGCTCGATCCGAACCCATCGTCGCCGGACAGCAGCGGCTTCGTGAAGAACAGCGATCATTCGTTTCCGATGACCATGGACCATATCTATCCCGATTTCTTCATCAGCTTTGACCTTCTTCCCCTGCATCTCTTCGAAGAGGCGGGAAGATTCGCGCCCGGGATCACGGTCGTACATCTCCGGGATGCAGTGATCATCACCGCAGACCTTCCGGGCGCGCGGGCAGACGATATCGATATCGCGCTCACCCCGGACATGCTGGTGATCAGTGGCGGAAAGAATGCGGAGCCCGCGTGGAATGCCCCTATTTTCGAATCATTCCGCAAAGCCGTGCCCATACCCTTTCAGGTGAACCCCGGAGAGATACAGGCAGTCTTCCAGAACGGAATCCTGCAGGTCGTTCTCCCCAGGCTCGCGGAATGCGCCATGCAGAGGACGCCCATTCCCATTCAGGAGACATAAGGCTTTTTTTCACCGAGAAAATGTCTTGTAATTTGGCGAAAAATCTGTAGTAATATCGGTAATAATTTTGACTCCGAAAACCACTGCGGATACCTCTGTACTCTGATATGTCCGCAGTTTCATGATTTTTGGTACTGGTTTTTTAGAAAATGATAACCCTTGTACGGGTTATCATCCCCAAAGATCGAAAGGCTCGGTTGTGAGAGGGGCGAGGATTCTGATCATCGACGACGAAGAGGGCATCCGCACCACTTTCTGCGCCTTTCTGGCAAGAGAGGGATATGCGCCCCTAGCGGTTCCGGACTATCCGAAGGCAATGGAGGCCCTGGCCGGTCCGCCCTTTGATCTCGTGTTCGCGGATATCGTGCTGGACTCGTATTCCGGGGTGGAGATCCTCAAGGAGATCAAGGTCCGGGGCCACCAGTGCCCGGTGGTCATGATCACCGGAGCGCCCGAGATCGAGACAGCGGCGGCATCGCTGCGCCTGGGCGCGTTCGACTATCTCGCCAAGCCCATAAGAAAGGAGCTCCTCGTCCGCGTCACCAAGCACGCCCTGCAGCACAAGGCACTTCAGGACGAGAAGCGCATCATCAAGGCGGAGAAGGAGCAGTACCGCCTTCATCTGGAGGCCATCTTCAGAAGTGTGGAAGACGCCATTGTCACGGTGGACGGCAATGAGCGGATCATCCAGGTGAACGAGGCCTCGGAACGGATCTGCGGCCTTCAGATGCACGAGGTGACCGGAGAATCGTGCGATTCCCTCAAGCCCCTGTGCGACGGGAAATGCTTACGCGTCGTAAAGCAGGCCCTGAAGACCGGACGCGCTGTCCGCGAATACCGGATCGAGTGCAGACATCCGCACCGGGCCAACCAGGAGGTGGTTGTCAATGTTTCCCCCTTGCGTGACAGCACGGACCGGCAAATCGGCGCGGTCATGATCATCCGGGACATCACCCGGCTCTCGCTGCTGGAAAAAGAACTTCAGGAACGCAACCAGTTTCACGGCATCATCGGGAGAAACCGGGGGATGCAGGAGATCTACGACCTCTTGGACAATCTCAAGGACATCGACACCACAGTGCTCATTACCGGGCCCAGCGGCACGGGCAAGGAGCTTGTGGCACGGGCTATCCATTTCGGCGGGGCACGGGCGGCCCGGCCCTTCGTGGTGGTAAACTGCTCGGCCCTGGCGGAAAATCTTCTGGAAAGCGAGCTGTTCGGCCACATTAAGGGCGCATTCACCGGCGCCATCAAGGACAAGACCGGCCGGTTCCAGAGGGCGGACCACGGCACCATATTCCTCGACGAGATCGGCGACATATCTCCCAGGATACAGCTCAAGCTGCTGAGGTTCCTGGAAAACAAGGAGTTCGAACGCGTGGGAGACTCCACCCCTATCAAGCTCGATGTCCAGGTCATCACCGCAACGAACCAGGACCTGAAAGAAAGAGTGGCCAAAGGAGAGTTCCGGGAGGACCTCTACTACCGGCTCAAGGTGGTGGAGATCAAGCTGCCCCCCCTTGCAGCCAGGCGCGATGACATCTCCCTGCTCGTCAACCACTATGTCGGCGTGTTCAACCAGCGGTTCGGCAGGCAGATCTCAGGGATTTCTCCGGAGGCGGAGAATCTGTTTATGGAATACCCGTGGCCCGGGAACATCCGTGAGCTCATCCACACGCTGGAGCATGCCTTTGTCGTGTGCAAGAGGCCTGTGATCGAACTGACCGACCTCCCGCCTGAGATCCGGGAGCACGCCTTGCCGGAAAAAGACTTCGGAAGGGAAGCTGCCCGGGAAAAGGGCCGGATCATGGACGCCCTCGGGCAGGCGGGCGGAAACAAGGCCAAGGCAGCCAGAATCCTGGGCATCAGCCGTCAGACCATCTATCGCAAGCTTCGGGATTACAAAAATGACAATCGTTTAGGATAACTGTATGATGTGACGCTTCTGTCACTGTAACATCACCTGCATACGCGACACATCCCGCCCATGGATTACCAAATCGCAATCTCCCTGCATTGCATATAACTATTTGTTTTAATTATATTATTAAGTCTAAATCTCCCTCGCTTCATCCGGTCGGCACGCTTATTGTCATACAACCATGAACAATGACCGGCTTACTGCAAAGGTCAAAGGAGGAAAATCACTATGTCCAGCGATGCGCTGATCACCCGGCTTGAGCCGGACACTGCGGCCGGATTCCTTGACAACGACACCGGAACCCTCCTCATTGCCTGCCTGAAGAAGGATCGAGGCTTCAGAGAGAATCTGGGTCGGCTGGGCGAGGCCGCTTCCCTGCTCAGAGAGGACGGCATGGTCATAGGATACGTGCTGGACGACATGCTCCCTTATTTCGCCGACCGCTTCGGCATCGCGGGCACGCCCACCTATCTTATGATCAGAAGCGGTATCATCATCGGGACACTCCTGGGAAAAATCACGGTTCCCGCCCTGGTCCGGTTTGTCAGGGAAATGGACAGAGAATACCGCTCCCCGAGCCAAGACAGAGAAACAGGGGAAGCCGGAAACAGCACCGGCCCGGGCGGGCAAACAAGGCTCAAGACGATATGAACAGGCCCAGCAGGTCCCGCTTCAGGGAGTCCGCCCGGCTCCATGGTCATAGCCTCTCAGAATGTCAGTGGTATTTCCGCACCCTGCCCCACGAAGGAGCGCGGGATTTTCATAAAAACCACCCGAAAATCCAATCTCAAGGAGGAGCATATGTTTAAGAACCTGAAGGTAGGAACAAAGCTTATCCTGGTGGGATCAGTGATCCTTCTGGTCCCCCTGGCCACCGTGGGCTTCTTTGCCGTGAGCAAGGCGACTCAGGGTCTCGCCGGCATCGAAAACGAGCTGCTCGCATCGGTCACCATGACTCTCGCGCAGGGGATCGACAATGCGCTGGAAGGAGAAAAGAAGGTGGTCATGGACCTTGCGGTCGGCTCAACCACGGTCAACGCCCTTGCCGCAGTTGCGGAAAAGGGTCTGAGCAGATCGCAGGCCGAGGTGACCGCACTCAACGAGAAGTTCAAGACATTCAGTCGGACGCCCGGGCTGCGGGATAACTCCGAGGTGGTGATCGCCACCGACATGACAGGCACCGTGATTGCGGCATCCGATCCCTCGTATCTCGGGGTTTCGCTCGCTGACCGGGAATATGTCAAGGATGCCCTTGCAGGCAAGGTGAACATCGGCAATGCAGAGCTGAACAAGGTGACCGACAATCCGTTCTTTCCCGTGGCCGCGCCCGTCCACTCTCAGGGCAGGATTGTGGGCATGGTTGCCAACATCCTGGATATGGGATATCTCAATAATCTCGTCGCCCGCACAAAAACCGGACAGACCGGCTATGCCTTCATGTCCGATCGTAACGGTCTCATCCTCGCCCACCCGGTCAAAGATCATATCATGAAACTGAATCTAAACTCTCTTAAGGGCATGGAAGAAATCATGGAACAAATGATGGCCGGGCAGGCGGGCGTGGAGAACTACATATTTGAAGGCTTGCCAAAGACCGCAGGCTTTGCACCTGTGAAGACCACCGGCTGGAGCGTGTGCCTCTCGCTGCCGGACGAGGAGTTCCTGGCCCCTGCCATGGCTGTGCGCAACATCGTGCTTGTTGCCGCGGCGATATTCTTTGCCATCGGCTTCGGGGTCTTCTTCCTGTTTGCCCGGAGCATCACCAAGGTTCTGAAAAAAAGCGTGGACCTGGCATTCAGTGTCGCGGGCGGCGATCTCACCGCTGATATCGATGTGGTGCAGAAAGACGAGATCGGCCAGCTCGCGGATGCTATGAGAAACATGATCGGCAGGCTGCGCGCCATTGTCGAGGACGTGCACCACGCGGCGGACAATGTTGCGGCGGGCAGTGAGCAGATGAGTTCTGCGGCCGAGGAGATGTCGCAGGGTGCGAGCGAGCAGGCATCTGCTGCAGAAGAGGCGTCGTCCTCCATGGAGCAGATGGCCTCC
>Ga0208195_1002529_pt1 | contig 16993 bp, 15 predicted proteins | sample AD_UKC077_MetaG_FD_184441 | JGI IMG/M metagenome (GOLD analysis project Ga0208195, IMG submission 184441) | Active sludge microbial communities of municipal wastewater-treating anaerobic digesters from USA - AD_UKC077_MetaG (SPAdes) (version 2) | ecosystem: Engineered > Bioreactor > Anaerobic >...
GGCAACAAAAATAAAACCCCTCCATATTGTAAACTTTGACAGGGTTCAAATATTACAGGACTCGATTTGAGCTCCCCAAAGGCTGCAGTATATCGGAGAACCATTGAAAAGAAAATACACAAATTCATCTTTCGAAAAAACTCCAACGTTGGAATTAATCATTCGAGTATCGGTCGGGAAAAATGGTAACGGAAGTTGCATATCAAAAAATTTTTGTCCGAAAATACGACAAATTGAAATACGGTGGTACTTTTGTAAAATATTGATATGCAATTATAGGATCAGGAGTTCTGAATTTACAAAATCTTACGAATTGCAGGTTTTCAATGCTTTTGGTTCTTGCATTTATAATAGAAAGATATCACGTAACGATTATCAGTTAAATCTTTCTAATCAGAGCTCGGATATTTATTTTTATCGGGCTTACGATGAATCAGGAACTTTGGGAACTGGTAAACTGATGATTAGGAAATAAGGAAGGACTGCATTGTAATTGTTGAATCTCTAACGAGACTAATAATTTGTCAATGCTCAAATGACTTTAGTCTTTTTTGGGCTAATTATACGTGATGCGAGAGAAAAGTTCCCGCAAAATGACACAATTTCTGAACTTTCAAGACTTTTACTCACCATCCCTTATCCACCTATACCTGTTTGCCATCTTCTATCCCGTACCCGTCATAATCCTATTCATGAGCAGAGTGTATATAAAAACATACAGTATGACTTAATTCGTAATATACAATCTGCCAAAATTCGGGTCATACATCGTTTTGTATTGTTTTAATGGAATAGTGGCTAAACTTCCTTCCATGGGCGAACCATCTATAAGTAGAAAACTCGATTTGCAGCATGTATCGCGGGCAATCAATCCCGAAGCATCTATTATTAATTTCGAACAGGGTTTTTCCCAATCGTAAGTGCAGGTTCTTTCGTATGCCATGTATTGATTGTCGATTACATGATAAACGATAATTCCACGGTATCCACCTTTAATCAATGCATAATTGCCAGGTATATTCAAATTGCCATACTCTATCGAAGCAGGATTGATTACAATGTTCACATACACATCGGGAATGGGCGAGATGTCATTATCGTCGGTACAAGCCCAAAAGGAAACAATCAAGCAAAATACAAGGGTTAGGTTTGCTAACCTGGTGAAGCATGAAAATCTGTCGCAACCGCTTAATAAATTCATATTGATTTATTTTGTTTAAGTTTGCAAAGATAATGCCCTTTTATATGCGAGGAATGAGATTTCGGCGGATAATCATAATGATGTTTCTGGTGATGCTCGTAGATATTTCTTGTAGCACCCGAGAGAGTCAGACCGCAAAACAGCAAAAGGAAATCGAAATGCGAAAGGAAGAAAGACGAAAGAAGGAAGAGGCAGCTTATCAGAGTAAAATTGAAAGACATGAAAAAATTCAGAGCGAAGAAGGGCGGAAATTGATTCAGCAAGCCAATGAACATAGAAACAAGCTGGACAAGCAAAATAACAAAAAGAAATTTTCGTTGAAAAATCTGTTTGGCAAAGATGAACCGGCTTGCCATTAACATACATCACACGAAAAGTTTATTTGGTTTTACTTCTTTCTGTGAGGAGAGGATATCAAGAATTTATTTAATTTTACCATCAAATTTGCTATATGGAAGATCTGATCGTTTTGCTCATATTTATTGCATGGATAGGCTATACATTCTATAAGGAATCGAAGAAACACAAGAAAACGGTGGGGAAGCCTCCGACCTTGCCTGTTGATATACCCGAACAAGCAGATAAAAGAAGAATCAACCCCCAGATGGAAGAATTCGACTATGATACAGACTTCGAAGGAGGAATTCCGGTTACAGAAGCAAAGGAGAATGTGATAATGGCATCCCCCGAAGTTTCAAGGGCCGAAACCAGTTCACCCATCCAATTTATACCCCTGATAAATCAAATTCATCGGCCTGATTTTGAGAGCATTGAATATGTACGTGATGAGCAAACCAAAATTCATGAGTTAATGAAGGAACAACCCGAGGACGAAGCCTCTAAGGAGTTTTCTTTCGATTTAAGGCAAGCAGTGATTTATTCTTGTATTCTTCATCGGCCTTATGACTGAAAATAGAAATATAGGGGCTGACAAAATTTTTACTGAGTATAGAAAAGTCTATAATTAATTCATAATCAATAAATAACAACCTCAAAATATTCTCGAAAATTTCAAATATAAAACAAAGGTTTGTAAAATAAACTTAAATCTTTCTAATTTTACCGACTTTAAATGCACAACGCAAATCATCAATAAATCTATCTGGTATGATAAGAAAACTACTATTTACACTGGGTATTATACTGGCAACCCACGTGCTGGTATTTTCCCAGGCAACGGGTACCCTGAGGGGGAGAATAATTGACAAGGAGACGAAAGAACCCATTCCATTTGCCAATGTCATCATCGAAATGAATGGCGTACAGGCTGGTGGTGCGACTTCTGATTTCGAAGGAAATTATGTCATCAAGCCCATTAATCCCGGGAAATATGATATAAGGTGTTCTTACGTTGGTTACAAAACCCTTCTAACTAAAGGCATTATCATAGGTGCGGGGAAAATCGAATTCTATAACATCGAATTGGAGCCCACCACTGTAGCTTTAAGTGAAATTGAGGTTACCAGCTATAAAGTACCTCTGATAGAGAAGGACCAAACCACTGTGGGAGCTACGGTAACTGCGGAACAGATCGATAAGATGCCTAATCGTTCCGCTACAGCTGTGGCAATAACCGTAGGCGGTGTGTTTTCATCTGACGGTGAGCGAGGCAGTGTTAGAGGTGCACGAAGCGAAGCCACTGTAACTTACATCGACGGAGTAAAAGTTACCGGATCGGCCAGCCTGCCTCCTTCAGCTATCGAACAGGTTTCGGTAATTATTTCGGGATTACCGGCACAGTATGGCGACGCCACCTCCGGCGTTATCAATATCACCACCAAAGGTCCATCCAACATTTATGCTGGAGGTTTCGAGGCTCAGACTTCCGAACTCCTCGACAACTTTGGATATAACCGATTTGGGTTCAACTTGCAAGGCCCTCTCATCCGTAAGAAAAATAAGGAAACTGGCGAATCGAGAAGCATCTTGGGATTTTTCTTTGCTGGCGATGTGATTTTACAGGGAGATGCTGCCCCCAGCCCTATTGGAAGATGGAAAGTCAAAGACGATGTATTACAATACCTTAAGGAAAATCCTCTTCGACCCACGGGTTTAGGCTATGGAACTTACCCCAATGCCGCATTCCTCGCTTCCGATGACCTCGAATATGTGAAAAGATCTCAAAATGCCGACGCTTTTAATATTAACCTTTCGGGAAAAATAGATTTGCGCTTATCCTCAACTACCAATTTTACGTTGGGTGGTTCGACAGTGTACTATAAAAGCAATGCCTTTGGATACTCCCGTTCGTTGATGAACTGGGAAAATAATCCTTTCCATGATGAACTGACTTATCGTGGTTATGCCAGGTTTACGCAGAGATTCCCAGCCGCAGCCGATAGCAGATCTCTCATAAAAAACGTTTATTATAGCCTTCAGGCAGACTACACAAAATACCATTCAAGAACTCAAAGCGCCCAGCATAAAGATAATCTATTCAAATATGGATATTTGGGACGATTCGATACCTATACCGTACGTTCTTACGAATTGGGAAGCGATACTATTAATGGGCAAGTTTATAATAATGTATATATACATAATGGCTACAGAGATACCATGGTAACCTTCCAACCCTCCGATTTTAACAGAGATCTGGCACGCTATACTGAAACCTACTATAATTTTTACCCGGATGTTACCGGCAATTGGGAAAATTTCGACCAAATTCTTCTGGGAGGTGGTTATATCAATGGAATGAGTCCCAGTGCCATTTATTCTTTGTGGCAAGCCCCCGGAACCGTTTACAATGGATATAGTGAATATGATGCCGATCAGATTGGATTCAATGGTATGTTATCGGCCGATATTGGTAATCATGAAGTTCAGATAGGATTCCAAATGGAACAAAGAAGTGAAAGCTATTATGGGTATGCCCCTACCTATTTCTGGCAATTAATGAGAGGACTTACTAACTTCCATATTCGTGAATTGGATAAATCTAACCCGGTTCTTGTTTCCCGCGATGGGGTCTTTCAGGATACTATCTATTATTACAGAAAATATGACGCAAATTCACAACGGACTTTCGACCGCAATCTGCGTAAAAAATTAGGTCTTCCAGTAGATGGCCTTGATTTTATCAATATTGATTCGTATGATTTTGCTTCGAAAACCATCAATTATTACGATAAGGATGGAAACTTGAAAACCGTTACCATGGGTGAGGATCTATTCGATGTTAGTCTCTTCGACGCCGATGAGCTATTAAATGGAGGCAATTCGTATGTAGCTTACTATGGATATGATTATACGGGTAAGAAACTCTCCAGTCAACCATCATTCGAAGATTTCCTTACGAAGAAGAATGCCGATGGGGAGTTCCTACGTGAAGTTCCTGCTTTTCGTCCCAATTACTTGGCTACCTACATTCAGGATAAATTCGCTTTTAAGGACCTGATATTCAATGTGGGCTTACGTGTGGACCGCTACGATGCCAATCAGCTCGTTTTAAAAGACCCTTACTCGATATATCCAACCCTTTCGGTGAAAGAGGTTCAAAAAATAGGAGACCAAATAGTTAGTCATCCAGGAAATATGGGCTCTGATTATGTGGTTTATGTGGATAATGCCACCAATCCCACCACCATTACAGGCTATCGTAATGGCAGTGTATGGTATAATGCCACTGGAATCGAAATAGCCGACCCTTACATTCTGGATGCCGGTTCTGGAGTTACTCCCTACTTACGAAATCCGTCCAATCAAACCTTACAAAAGGAGGCATTCCAAGATTATGACCCGCAATGGGCCTTCATGCCTCGAATCTCTTTCTCATTCCCTATTTCCGACGAGGCTTTGTTCTTTGCCCATTATGACATCCTTACCCAGCGTCCTCAGGGAGAAAACCGATTCGATATCACCGATTATTACTTCTTTAAAACCCGTGGAACTACCCTCGATAATCCGAATCTGAAATCTCCCAAAACCATTGACTATGAATTAGGTTTTAAGCAAAAATTGACAAATGCTTCAGCCCTTACCCTATCGGCATATTATAAAGAAATCCGGAATGAAATACAGATTTATCGTTACGCGGGAGCTTATCCCAGAGATTATATATCCTATAACAATATTGACTTTGGTACTGTAAAAGGATTTACCATTAGTTACGATTTGAGACGTACGAGCAATGTAACCATGCGTGCTTCCTATACCTTGCAGTTTGCCGATGGTACGGGTTCGAGCCCAACCACTGCCGCTGCACTCATAGCTGCACGCCTGCCAAACCTTCGTACACCTATGCCCCTTGCATGGGATAGACGCCATAGCTTCAATGTCAATATCGATTATCGCTATGGAGAAGGGAAAGAATACAATGGGCCTCGTATCAGCCGGAAAAACAAGCCTCCTGTCGAACTCCTCAGAAATACAGGCGTTAATTTCACGGTAATTGGTGGTTCGGGAACGCCTTACACCCGTTCGGAAAACATTACTTCGGCAGTAAGCGGTGGTACACGTATCTTAAAAGGAAGCTTCTATGGCTCAAGACTGCCATGGCAGTTCCGAATCGACGCTAAGCTCGATAAAGATATCCACATAGTCTGGAAAAAGAAAGAAGGAGAAAAGCCTAAGGAATCCATGCTGAATATTTATTTGCAAATGCTCAATATTTTCAATTTCAAGAATGTGATGGCCGTTTATCCAGCTACAGGCAACCCCGACGATGATGGTTATCTTGCTGCCGCCGAATGGCAGAAGGAAATCAATCAGCAGCTCAATCCCGATACCTATCGCCAGCTCTATCGTATTTATATTAATAATCCTGCTAATTACAGCAGTCCACGATTGATTCGTCTGGGCTTGATATTCAATTTTTAATCTTCCATTTTTTGAAAGATAATGTATAAGTTTTGATATGATAACAAACAAAACGAATAATATGATGAAAATGTATCAACGCATTCTACTAATCGCCACGATAGCTTCGCTTATTAGTATAAATATCTACGGTGAAGAATTTGTGGGCGACAAGTTAAAACAATCGAAAAATGTAAAGGCAAGCACAGCAGGATGTACCGCAGCTTCTGCTTACCAATTCCTCGATATCAATAATGTGCGCTGCCGCATTAATACAGGAGGAGATATGTGGTGGAATCTCGATACAGGTGCTGGAAGCCGTGGTCAATATTTTATACCTGCCAATACCACTAAGTCTTCTCTTTTTGTCGGCTCTTTGTGGATTGGTGGCCTCGACGTCAACGATCAGTTAAAGCTTGCTGCTTTGCGTTATCGACAAATTGGGAACGATTATTGGACTGGTCCTCTTACCATTGATGGCACAGCGGCTGTGGATGCTGCCGTCTGTGCTGAATATGACAAGTTTTTCGTCATCAGCCGTGCCGAAGTAGATGAATTCCTCGGATGGTGGTACAGTACGAATCGTTCCGAAGAATATCCCGGTTACAGCATTCCCAAATCCATCATGGATTGGCCAGCTCATGGCGACCCATCGAAGTTTCAGAGTTATTACCTCGCTCCATTTTACGATATGGATGGGAATGGAGAGTACGACCCCAACCAAGGAGACTATCCCTATTATGATATTCCCAATGAACTTTGCCATAGCCCCGTACAAACCATGGAAGGGATCAATGGCATCGTAAAAGGGAGTATCTTGGCCGACCAGGTTTTAAAAGGAGATAAAACCCTATGGTGGGTATTTAATGATAAAGGAAATATACATACCGAATCGAGCGGACAGGCTATTGGTCTTGAAATTCGTGCACAGGCTTTTGCTTTCTCCACAAACGACGAAATCAACAACATGACTTTCTGCAGTTATGAAATTATCAACCGTTCCACTTTTACCTTAACCCAAACCTATTTCGCTCCTAATACTGACCCTGATTTAGGTTATGCATGGGATGATTATGTAGGATGCGATGTATTGAGAGGCATGGGATATTGCTATAATGGAAAGGCCGTTGACGGGACAGGTGAATCAGAAGCCTATGGTGATCAACCTCCTGCCGTGGGGATAGACTTTTTCCAAGGGCCTTACCTTGACCCTGATGGGTATGATAATCCTTCTTTCTTGGCGGATGGCATTCTTGGTCCTTCATTTAACGGAGATTGCTCCATCGTGAACTTCGATTCTACGGTTATTGTAATGACTTATGGTAAACCCGGTGAAGAAAAAACGGGGAATTTCATGGTGAGAAGTGCAGCCATCAATGGAGTGAATTTTGGGAATGGAATCGTTGACGACGAACGCTTTGGAATGCGCAGGTTCGTTTATTATAATAACTCCTATGGTATTCAGGGCGACCCAAATATAGCCGCTGAATATTATAATTACCTACGTGGAATTTGGATAGACAATACAAAAATGGTTTATGGCGGAAATGCACACCCCAGCAATCCCGGAGCCGTTGGCCCCGAAACCGATTTCATGTTTCCCGGTGATTCCGATCCCTGTAACTGGTCAACTGGTGGTGCACCTCCTAACGGCGGTCTTAACCAGAATGGGCTATACTGGACAGAAGTTCTTGCTGGAAATGCACCTTCCGACCGTCGTTTTGTTCAATCAGCAGGTCCATTTACTCTTGAACCCGGAGCCGTGAATTATATCACTTTTGGTGTACCATGGGCTAGAGCCATTTCCGGAGGACCTTATGCCTCCGTTGAACTCCTGCGGGTAGTTGATGACAAGTGTCAGGCTCTTTTCGACAATTGCTTTAAAGTTCTCGATGGCCCCGATGCTCCCGATTTGACTATTCAGGAACTCGACCGCGAACTTATTATTTATATCACCAATAAGAAAACTTCAAACAATCATCGTGAAGGTTATGTCGAACGCGATATCACCATTAAAACAGGTGATTCGCTCTACCGTTTCGAAGGATACCAGATATTTCAATTGAAGGATGCCTCAGTTTCGGTCGAAAGCATACACGATCCTGCTAAGGCAAGACTGGTATTTCAATGCGATATTCGTAATGGCGTTACCAAACTGGTCAACCACTATCCCGATCAGGCTATAGGCTATAGCGTACCCGTTGTTGAAGTTGCTGGCGGTGATAAGGGTATCAGTCATGTATTCAGAATAAGGGAAGATGCGTTTGCTACCGGAGATAATCGTCTGGTCAATCACAAACAATATTACTATTTAGCCATTGCCTATGCTTATAATGAATTTAAGAAATATACGGTAGAACCTACAGGATTAGATGGTCAGAAAAAACCATATCTGGCTGGACGTAAGAATATAAAGGTTTATACGGGTATTCCTCACAAGACAGTCAATGGATTGGTTACTCAATCTAATTTTAATGATGGCCCAGTTATTATGAGAATTCAGGGTCAAGGAAATGGTGGAATGTCATTGGAACTTTCGCAAGCCACAATAGACGAGATTTTGTCCAAACCTATGGCTTCCATTGATAATACTTATGGCAGTCCCGATTATCCCATCGCCTATCAACCTATATATCAGCCAGGCATGGGTCCTCTCAACATCACCGTAATCGATCCCTTGAATGTAAAAAAAGGTAGATTCAGCCTGCAATTCATAAGAAACGTCGAACAGAATGGAGTGCTGACAAACGCAGCCTGGATCATGAAAGATGAAGAAGGGAAGATTTATAGATCAGATAGCACGATCAATTATTACTATCAACAGCTTTTCCTCGATTTAGGACTTGCCGTTCATGTTTATCAGGTTTTGTACCCGGGCGATTCGCTCTCTATTAACAATGGTTTTATCGAATCAAATTTGATTTATGCTGACAGTTCTCGCCGGTATCTTTCGGGAGTTTACGACAACAATATCCCCAGCAGTCCTCAAAACTGGATACGTGCTGGGACTTACAAGGATCGTGAAAATCCCAAATATAACGACTGGAATATGACGAGTTCTCCTCAAAAGCCTTGGGATGCCAATGAATATTATGAAAAGGTAATCGGAGGCATGTGGTCACCTTATGGCCTCTGCGCTTACCATGATCAAAGCAATGAAGGCCCTGCATATAATGTTATCTCAAAGAATCTCGATCCCTTATCGAAGCTTGCCAGTGTAGATATTGTGCTAACACCAGACAAATCGAAATGGACCCGATCTGTGGTTATTGAAATGTGTTCCGATCCAAAACTTTCGGAGGGAGGTGTCAAACGTTTTAACATAAGAGCTGCACCTTCGGTGAACAAGGAAGGCAAGAAAGCCGATCCCAATTCTCCCCCCAGTACTAACCCCGATGATCCAAACTATATTTCTGCAGTTGGATTTAGTTGGTTCCCGGGTTATGCCATCAACCTCGAAACGGGTGAACGACTCAACATTATGTTTGGCGAAGATAGCTGGCTGAGCGGCCATAATGGGAGAGATATGCTCTGGAATCCTACTTCGACATTATACGAAAATAACCAACCCATTTTTGGTGGCAAACATTATGTATATGTCATGCAACATACCCAAATAATCATTCAGGGTGATTCGATCTATGAATTTCCTGCTTACGACGGATGCAGATATATCAGCCTGATATTGCAGCGTAGCCCTGAAAACATCATGAAAACAGCGGTATATGGAAGCACCATGTGGGTTGGAATGCCTATCATGGATGGCACGCATTCCGAAAATTGGCTTTCGAACGATGCCCGTTTCAGAATAAGGGTTTCTAAGCCGTATTTGCGTTATTATTCCAGACCTTTACCCCCGGGAAGTACCGATACGACCAATAATAACTTCCCATTGTATGGATTCTCGACCGAAGGTCTCGAGCCTATTTACAATGATATTGTAAAAATCCAGAAGGACCTCGATTTGATCAATATTGTCCCCAATCCTTATTATGCCTATTCTTCTTACGAAAACAATGCACTGGATAACAGGGTGAAATTTACCAACCTGCCCAAAAAATGCATTATTACGATTTACAATATGAGTGGAACTCTTATACGTCAGTTTACTAAAGACGATCCAACCACTTACCTCGATTGGGATTTGAAGAATTTTGCCGGAATTCCCGTTGCAGGAGGGGTTTACATCGTTCACGTCAAAAGCGATGGAGGTGAGCGAATTCTGAAATGGTTCGGTGCTTTGCGGCCTATTGATCTTAATACCTTCTAAAATTCAACGATATGATAAATGCTAAACGTTTAATCACTCAAAAAACAAAAGGTATGAAACAGATTTATAAATATATTTCCGCAATAGTTCTGGCCATTATCATCTTTAACCCCTTTGAGGAAATTCAGGCCGGCAACAAGGATCGTTCCGGACAAGCCGGAGCATCAGAACTTCTTATCAATCCCTGGGCTCGCAGCAGCGGCTGGGGTGGTGTGAATACGGCCTCGGTCAGAGGCCTCGAGGCCATGTTTGGCAATGTAGCAGGTGTTGCTCACACGGGCAGCACTGAATTGATATTCGCACAAACTCAATGGTTGAAAGGAACCGATATTACCATTTCAGCTTTTGGTTTGACTCAAAGAATCAGTGAATCGGGTGTTTTGGGACTGAGTGTAATGTCGATGTCCATAGGCGATATCATGATTACCCGAACCGACCTTCCCGAAGGTGGAATAGGTACGTTTTCTCCCAGTTATCTCAATGTAGGAATTTCTTATTCTCAGGCTTTTTCCTCCAGCATTTATGGAGGTGTTCTGATCCGCATTATCAATGAATCTATTTCAGATGCTTCGGCTGGTGGAATTGCCATAGATGCAGGTATCCAATACATTACAGGAGATCAGGAAAACATCAAGTTTGGAATTGCTCTGAGAAATGTGGGGCCAACTATCTCATTTTCGGGAGATGGTTTTGCAACTCGCGTGAGTATTCCAGGCCAAGAAACTTTATTTACCTTGACGGAACGTCAGAACAAATTCGAGCTTCCCACAACCATGAGCATTGGAGCAGCTTACGATTTTCTTTTCGGTGGTTCGAGATTTACCCTTGCCGGAAATTTTCAATCCAACGCTTTCAGTAATGACCTGTTCATGCTGGGAGGAGAATTTTCTTTTAGAGATTATGTTATGCTCAGAGCTGGATATGCCTACGAAGACGGTATCTTCGAAGATATAGAAAGCAGTAATAAAATCACTGTTTCGAAAGGATTCAGTGGCGGATTGACAGTTCAAGTTCCTTTCAACAAGGAAAAAGGCTCGAACTTCTCAGTTGATTATTCTTACAGATCGACCGAGCATTTCGATGGCACCCATACTATTGGAGTTCGGATAGCTTTGTAAGGACTTTTTAGTAATTTTGCAACATCAAAAAAGAGGACCCTTTCATGCAAAAAGGGTCTTCTTTTCTTTAGTACAAAAAACCAAGGTAAATTGTTTACAACATGAGCGAAATTCAGTATTACACAAAACAAGGGCTGGAATCATTGAAACAACAGCTCGATTACCTAACTACTGTGGAAAGGTCGAGAATTTCTCAGATGATAGCCGAAGCCCGCGATAAAGGCGATTTATCAGAAAATGCTGAATACGACGCAGCTAAAGAACAACAGGGATTATTGGAATTAAAGATATCGAAACTCCAGAATCTCTTACTGAATGCTCGTATAATAGATGATGTTGACATAGATGTACATCAGGTTTCCCTCTTTACTACCGTAAAGTTGAAAAATATCAAAACGGGTGCTATTACATCCTATTCTATTGTACCCGAAAGCGAAGCCAATTTAAAAGCGGGAAAAATTTCGGTCACATCACCCATTGCTAAAGGCTTGCTTGGCCATAAATCCAAGGAAGAAGTCGCAGTAAAAGTCCCGGCAGGAACTTTGCATTTTCAAATTCTTGAAATAACCCGTTAATCCCAACCTAAAAATGCCAAGCATATTTTCGAAAATTGTGAATGGTGAAATTCCTGCCTATAAAGTAGCCGAATCCAATGATTATCTGGCCTTTCTCGATATCAATCCTCTTTGTAAAGGTCATACCCTGGTCATTCCTAAAAAAGAAATAGATTATATTTTCGACTTGAATGATGATGACTTACAAGGACTGATCCTCTTTGCCAAGAAGGTGGCTAAAGGAATCGAAAAAACCATTCCTTGCAAAAGAATTGGAATCGCCGTAATCGGCCTCGAAATTCCACATGCCCATATTCACCTTATTCCTCTGCAGGGTATATATGATATCGATTTTTCGAAGCCTAAATTAAAGTTACCGGCCGAAGAAATGAGAACCATAGCCGAAAAAATAGCAGCGAATATTGGCTAAATACTTTATTTTGAGTATAGAGAGGAAGAGGGTTCAATAGCCTCTTTCATTTTTTCCTTCTATAAAATTGATGAATGATTTATTGACTACTTTGTTGCCACCAGGCGTAGGATAATTACCCGTAAAATACCAGTCGCCCGAATGGTGTGGTATAGCCTGATGAAGATGATCAACGGTTTGAAATATTACACTCACTCTTGACTTGACCTGATGGTTCTTGACCAATTGACTGATTTTGTTCGAAATTTCTTCATCGCTGAAGGGTTCATAAATTTTTTTTACCGGGTTTTGAATTTGTTCCCGGGGGAGATTTTCTTGGGCTTTCGCCATGCGATAAACCTGATTGATGATATGTGCTTGATTTGTTTCTTTGAGCAGTTCGATGGCAGCCTTAAAAGCTATAAAATCGGAAAGTTTGGCCATATCTATTCCATAACAGTCGGGATAACGGATTTGAGGAGCAGACGAAGCAACGATGATATGTTTGGGCTCTAAGCGATCGAGTATTCTGATGATGCTTTTTCTAAGTGTAGTACCCCTCACAATGGAATCGTCCAGAACTACCAGATTGTCGATTCCTGCACGTATAGCTCCATAAGTCACATCGTAAACATGAGCTACCAGATCATCCCTTTGTTCGTCTTCGGCAATAAAGGTCCTGATTTTGATATCCTTTACTGCAATTCTTTCGAATCGAGGCTTGATATTGAAAATCTCATCTATTTCATTCTTAGTGGGAGTATAATCGAGTGCCAGTAATTTTTCCTTCCGTTTTTCATCACAAAATTCGGCAAGGGCTTCCATTAAACCCTGAAATGCAACAGCGGCAGTATTGGGTATATATGAAAAAACTGTATTTTCCAGATCATAATCTATTGCCTTCAGAATAGAAGGCAGGAGCATTTTACCCAATTGTTTCCTTTCGTGATATATTTCTTGGTCGGTTCCTCTCGAAAAATAAATTCGTTCGAATGAGCATGAGGCAGTTCGTATCGGTTCAGCAAATTGCTGTAATGACCATTCTCCATTGCTTTTTACCTGCAAAAAATGAGCTGGTGGTATTTCATCTATCTGATGGGCTTTGACATTCAGAGTGGTTTGTATGACAGGCCTTTCGGAAGTTGCTATTACTACTTCATCATCGGCATAAAAGTAGGCCGGCCGTATTCCTGCCGGGTCACGCATAATAAAGGCATCTCCATGACCTATTATGCCGGCCATTACATAGCCTCCATCCCATTTCGAAGCTGCTCTGGTTAAAACACTCTTCAAATCGAAATGAGTGATGATAAAGTCGGTAATCTCTTTCTTTGAATAGCCTTTAGCTCTAAATGCTTTGAATAACCTTTCATTTTCTTCATCCACAAAATGTCCAATTCTTTCGAGAACAGTAACCGTGTCAGAAGTCTCGACAGGATATTGCCCCAAATCGACTAAAGTCTTGAAAAGTTCATCTACGTTGGTGAGGTTGAAATTGCCCGCTAAAACAAGATTTCTGGTTTTCCAGTTATTTTCCCGTAAAAACGGATGAAGATTCTGTATGGAATTTTTTCCGTATGTACCATAGCGCAAATGTCCCAGGAAAATTTCTCCGGTAAAATCAATATTTTCCTTCAGCCACTGCACATCATTCAGACGATGGGGATGATCTTCGCGTAGCTGTCGGAAGGGCGCAAAAATCTGGTCGAAGACATCCTTTATGGATGTAGTTGCATTGGAACGAACTCTGTTGATATATTTTTTACCAGGTAGTAAACCGAGTTTTATACAAGCCACACCCGCTCCATCCTGTCCGCGGTTGTGCTGCTTTTCCATTAACAATTGAAGTTTATTTAAACCATAGAGAGAAGTACCATATTTCCCAAGATAATATTCTAAGGGTTTAAGGAGTCGAATAAAGGCAATGCCGCATTCATGCTTGATCGGTTCGCTCATGATAGAGGATACATTACACAAAATCAAGCTGCAAAATTACGTATTTTAACCCCTCAATAATTCCCAATGATAGAAGAATATCAAATGGTCACAATCATCGAAGGAATGTTCCTTCCGAAGAAAAATGAGATTTCATGAAAATTTTTCATAAGAAATTTGGCCTGCTATAACTGCTTCATAAGATTTTTGTGAAATTTTAATAATAAATTCTTGTATTATCAGAAAAACTTTACCTTTGTATCCGATAAATCTCAAATTTTTTGAGGCAGTATCAAAAACACCATTATTCACATTCAAAAATAAAATTTTTATGGCAGAAGAAAAAATTTACTTTGATGAGGGAAATGTAAAAGTTATGCGTAACTTTGCGACAAAAAACGGAGTAGCCGAAAACCGAACAGAGTAGGCATTAAAAAAATAAACACAGGAAATATGGATTACAAAGTAGTGCCATTCGTGGCTCAAATCACACAGAAAGACACCACTGCGACAGTGGCAGGACAACTTCAAGCTTTAATCAACGAACACTCCTCACAAGGTTGGGAATATGTTCGTTTGGAAAATGTTGAAACGCAAGTAGCACCGGAGAACGGTTGTTTCGGAATTGGAGCAAAGCCCGGATTTAATACAATTTTCAAAATGGTTGTGTTTAAAAAATGAAATTCATTTTACTTGGTATTATTCGCTTGTATTGGACAGTTTTTCCAGTACACAAGAGACGACCTTGTGTGTTTGAGGAAAGTTGCTCTAACTATGTTTATCGCATAACAAAGGAAAAAGGATTTTTCAGTGGACTATTAGCATTGAAAAAAAGATTTCATCAATGCAGACCTGGCTATACGATTCACAAAGACGAGCAAACCGATACATTTGAATTATACCTTAAAGACGGAAGTATTATTACGAATGAAAAAATCTCCCGAACACTGCTTCCGCCTTTTAACTATAATTACACATTAAAAAAACAATAATATGGACATTGAAATTTGGCATATTTGGATAATCATTGCGGTTCTGCTTTTTATAGTAGAAATTTTTACAACGGGATTTTTAACTGCAGCTCTTGCTCTTGGATGTATTGCTGCTGGGATTTCATCATACTTTGACTATGGAATAAAAATTCAACTCCTTTCATTTTCCATCGGGACACTCATTGGATTTTTTGGTGTGCGACCTTTTATGCTCAAATATGCTCACAGAAAAAGTGATAAAATAAAAACCAATGCGGATGCACTTGTTGGAAAAATCGGAAAAGTAACAGAAGCTATTGATAATATTAAAAATCAAGGGCGTATAACGGTTGAGGGAGACGACTGGAAAGCAGAAACAGAAAATGATGAAACTATTAACACAGGTGAAAAAGTTGAAGTATTAAAAGTAAACTCCACAATTTTAATTGTTAAATCACTAAAAAAATAAAACTATGGGTATCACAATCATTTTAGCATTAATTGCATTATTTGTAATTGTTTTTGCCATCATGGGTTTCAAGATTGTTCAGCAATCTGAAACAATGGTAATTGAACGATTGGGAAAATACAGTCGTACACTTACTTCAGGAATAAACATTATCTGGCCAATCATTGACAGACCAAGGGAAATAATGTGGCGTTATATCCGGGAAGGACTTGACGGCAAAAATATTATTTTAAAAACTTTGGTCACCAAAATTGATTTACGGGAAACAGTTTACGATTTTCCAAAACAAAATGTTATTACAAAAGACAATGTTGTAACTGAAATCAATGCTATTCTGTATTTTCAAATCATTGACCCCGTAAAAGCAATTTACGAAATTGCTAATTTACCAGATGCTATTGAAAAACTCACACAGACAACTTTGCGGAATGTTATCGGTGAAATGGATTTAGACCAAACATTGACATCACGAGACACAATTAATTCCAAATTACGGGCTGTACTTGACGAAGCGACCCATAAATGGGGAGTAAAAGTTAATCGTGTGGAATTGCAAGATATCAATCCTCCACACGACATCCGAGACGCAATGGAAAAACAAATGCGTGCAGAACGAGACAAACGGGCTAAAATTCTTGAAGCTGAAGGTACAAAGGCACAACTTTCATTAGAAGCAGAAGGACATAAAGTAGCTGAAATTAACCAAGCAGAAGGTGAAAAACAAGCACAAATTTTAAGGGCAGAAGGTGAAGCACAGGCACGATTAAAGGTTGCAGAAGCGGAAGCGGAGGCAATCAAAAAAATTACCCAGGCAATTTCTACAACCAAAAGCGACCCTGTAAACTATATGGTTGCTATTCGTTACATTGACACTTTAAAAGATATGGTAAGCGGTAAAGACAACAAAACAATTTATATCCCTTACGAAGCAACAGGTGTATTAAGTTCGATTGGGGGTATCAAAGAGTTATTTAACATGACGGACAAAAAATAACGAAAGACGATAAAAAGTATACGCATAACATCGTGTATAAAGCATTGGGGTACAAGTGGTTATTCGAGCATTCTGCCCCGCATCAAGTTCGGTGTAACTTGACAGGAAAGTCGCCCGCAATCCCCAACGTTTCATACACGTAACCGTTACGAATGCGCGTTTCCTGACTTATGGCAAAATGCACTCAATGGCTAATGTGACTTCGGTGGCCAAATACGTTATCAAGCCTAAGCGTACGGGTCCTATTGTTTTAGGAATAATTGGCCTAATCT
>Ga0208195_1002534_pt1 | contig 16965 bp, 8 predicted proteins | sample AD_UKC077_MetaG_FD_184441 | JGI IMG/M metagenome (GOLD analysis project Ga0208195, IMG submission 184441) | Active sludge microbial communities of municipal wastewater-treating anaerobic digesters from USA - AD_UKC077_MetaG (SPAdes) (version 2) | ecosystem: Engineered > Bioreactor > Anaerobic >...
AAATGACGCATCATGGTCTCGCTCGGCTACGGCCTGGACGGGAAGCAGATCAGGAAAACGACGACCTTCACCCCTCCCGAGGGTGTGACCGAGGGCAAGGGGGAGAAGCTGGCGAAGGCCTATGCCTACGAGTTCGAGAAGCATTGCCAAGGCATGACCAACCTCAACGAGAACCTCAAGTTCTCAGAACTCCAGAAGTGGTATTACGAGGAGATCGCAATCCACAAGCTCAAGCCGACCACCTATGCGGCAAACCGCTACCTCATGGACCTGTACGTGATGCCGTTCATCGGGCACCTGAGGATCAAGGACATCAATACGGCCAAGATCGACAGGTTGTTCAATGAGCTGTTCACCAACGGCCGGTTGGCGGAATCGTACCGGCTCAAGGATGTGGACACCCTCGGATGGGGGGTGCGCAGGCCGCTCTCACGCAGAACTGGACTCTGCATGGGTACCCTCCAGACTCTTGGCACTGGGGGTACGGTCACCAAGCGCAAGGCCGAGAAGATCGCCCAGGCCCTGGGAAAGAACCTCGGTGAATTGTTCGTAATGGTCAACAGCGGAGGCGGCCTTCAGGTCGGGACCATCAAGAGGATCCGCACCGCCCTATCGCCCATCTTCTCTACGGCGGTCAAGAAGGAACTCATCGCAAAGAATCCGGTGACCAATGCGACAACCCCCTCCTCGGGGGAGGAAAAGCAGAAGGAATTCCTTGACGCCGACCAGTGCAGGGCCCTGCTCGAGGTTCTCGATGAACTGGTCAGCCCCCAGCTGACAAAGCTGATCAGGATGCTCCTGTTCACCGGCATGCGCGTGAACGAGCTCACAGCCCTGCATTGGAAGGATGTGGACCTCGACAAGGCCCAACTGTCGGTCAAGCACAACCTGTACCGGCTGGGCGGCGAATATCACGTCACCACCCCCAAGACCAAGAGCAGCGTCCGTTGCATTGCACTCCCCCCGCAGGTGGTCCAGCTCCTGAAAGAGCAACGCGAGTGGCAGGAACAGAGAAAAATTGAGGTGGGTGACAAGTGGGTCGAAAAGGGTGTCGTTTTCACCGGTATGTTCGGAAATTACATCAACAACAATTACATCAACCTGCAATTCAAGCGGCTGCTCGAGCGGCATGATTTCCCCGATGTGCACATCCACGACCTGCGCCACGCCAATGCCTCGCTCCTGATCAACATGGGTGTACCGGTGAAGGTGATAAGCGAGCATCTGGGACACAGGGACACGAAAACCACCGAGAACATCTACGCGCATATCTTCAACGAGACCCTGGAAAAAGCCTCCGATGCCATCAGCAAGGCTTTGGGCGATGTGGGTATTTGAGACACATCCGAAAAGCAGAGTTTCACACTTTTGCACCAGAATGTACGGCGGACACAGCTTGCCGGAAGTTCTGGTGTTTGTTTGGTGTTCCAATCCCCAAAACGCCGCTAGACGATACTCAACGATACACAGTCCGACACCCCACGATACGCAACGTTACGCGCTGTTTTCAACAATACTAAACGCTTTTATTGTAAAGAATTGGCGTTCGAGAAGGAATCGATAAAGACCTTTGACAGCAAGGGGGAACTGTTGATCACGATCATGAGCTCCCTAGCCCAGGAAGAATCACGTAGTATCTCCGAGAACGTAAAATGGGGTCGTAGGAAGCGATTCGCCGATGGACAGGTCACGGTATGCTACACTCGGTTCCTTGGATACGACAAAGGTCCTGATGGTAACTTAGTAGTGAATGTCGAGCAAGCTAAGTTGGTGCGGTACATCTTCTCATTGTTCCTGCAAGGATTGACGTTCCATGGGATTGCCAAGCGTCTTGAAAGTGAAGGATACATCACCGTGACCGGCAAGAGCGTATGGCACTCATCGACCATCCACCAGGTACTCACCAATGTGAAGTACAAAGGGGACGCGCTTCTGCAGAAGTACTACATCGCCGACTTCCTCACCAAGAAGCCTGTGGTGAACAATGGAGAAGTTCCCCAGTACTATGTGGAGAAGAACCATGAGGCGATTATTGCCCCCGAGGTCTTTGATCTGGTGCAGAAGGAGATCAAGCATCGCAAGGAGAATGCTGAAACGATGAAAGGAAAGCACCTGTTTTCCGGTCGAATCCGATGCGGCCACTGCGGAGGCACCTACGGACCCAAGGTGTGGCATTCCAAGGATCGATACCGCAAGGTGATATGGCAATGCAACGAAAAATATGCCGAAAGACATAACACGTGTACGGCTCCAAACCTATCCGAAGCCGAACTGCAACAGCTGTTCGTAAAAGCAGTGAACAAGCTGGTCCATGATAAGGATGAGATTATCAGGAACTTCAAGACAATCAAGGACAGTGTCTTCGACTCATCGGATGATGAATCCAATCTAAGAAGTCTCGTGGCGGAGCGCTTGGAAATCATCAGCGGCATGGATCGGTTGACCACGGAGAACGCCTCGACTGCGATGGATCAGCAGGTGTATCAAGAGAGATATGAGAGGTTAACGGATCGTTACCGAGGTGTCGAAGCCAGAATATCTGCCCTGAATCAAATGATGCAAGATCGCCTTTTCCGCAAGACGAAGACGGAACTATTCCTCAAGAGTTTAAGGAAGCAGGAGAGTATGGTAACCGAATTTTCAGAACTCCTTTGGCACTCGCTCGCCGATCAGGCCGAGGTGCATGGGAAAGATGATGTTCGGTTCACGTTCAAGAATGGGATGGAGATCAGGGCTTAGGGCATTCCTATATGCTTTCTTAGCTTCACTTAACCTGACTGATGAATATGACACCACTGAATTGTCCGTACTTCTGAAGCAAAATGTAACTGTTTGGCGTTATTCTCATGAGAAGATGCGAGGAGTATGGTGATGGCAGAGAAACGCGAGATTACCTTGACTGAAGAGAATTGGAAGAAAATCGATGAACTGCTTGAAAAAATTCCAGACAGCGAGTTCCTTAGATTCTGTTTGATGAATGACATTGTTGAGGAAGGGATTCGATGATGCTTGAAAAAATATTTCAAGACAGAGACATGACAATTCCTTCAACATGAAGGGATCGATAGCTTGTTTTCGGCTGGCATAATGGTATTCGTTTGATAACTTGTTCTTTTTCAATACATCACATCTCTACCTCGGTCCGCGAGCCTAGGGCCTCTCTGAGTCATAAAATGAGAGAAAAATAGATAATTATTTTAATGAATGCCAATTAATGCCAAAGATAGCCTTCCTCCTCCCATTATTAATTGAGGTAGCAATGATAATTCCATGGTAGAATCATGAGTTGATAAGGGGAAGGCATGAAGAGTCATGACTATGATCCTCAACGGATCGAAGAATACCTTGCGGATGTCCTGAATTATTACAAGACATCAAAAGATCCTTCTTTCTCAAAATGGCCGAAGGAAGATATTAATTGGGCGCCTTTTACTTTGAATGAGAATAAGTTTTACCCTATCGTGGAACAGTGGTTTTCTGAGAAGGGGATAAACATCCTTCGCCATAAGGGAAAAAAAAGATATCTCAGCACGTTCATCCTCGCAGCGGAGTTCCCTCCAACACTCGGTTTTCAAGAGCATATAAAGAAAATGGTCCAACGGAGAGGATGGCATTCCCTATACAAAAATCCTGAATTCCATCTCAAGGATTATATCGACTCGGTAAATACGGAATATCTGACCGTCGCTGAAAAGCAGTTTCTTAAAAAGGATTCTGATGGGGATGGATTCACGGCATTCCTTGAGCTAATTAAGATCCTTTCGACAATCCGATTTCTGCTTGGGAAATTCAAAACATTGGATGAGATATGCGTGAAAGTTGCCTCTGAGCATGAATACGACATTGACTTGATCCAACGGATTGTTACGACGTATAAAAGTGTCCTGATCCCTGAACAGGCAGATGGGACACAACTTCCCTCCCCAAAGTTCGAGTACCATCTTCAAAAAATACCTGGTGGAGTATCACTCCTGATCGTGCACAATTTGAACTCGCCTGTTCAGATACCACTACCCAGTTCTATCAATCTTAACAGATTTTCACTAGCCTCCATGACGGTACTTTCATCTGGAGAGACCCTTCCTATTCTTCAAACGATGGATGCCGTATCCCTTGAGACTGACGACTCAAGAATCACTGCGGATTTCGGACTTTCTCGTAATACATTCCCTCTTAGAAAGCGAAATCTTGGACTCAAAGAAGTCAATTTCTATCTGACTGCACGAAACAAATATAATGAATTGACTACCATCAATTTAGGCGGAATCAAAAGACACGATGATTTTTTGGTGTTCGACGAATCCGGAAGAGAGGTGATCAATTCCCACCATTCCTTCAAAATGGGTCAACCGTTATCATTTGTCCCCCTTTCTGTCGAAACAGGAGAAGCTTTCCAGAAATCTGGTTATTTCATTTGTGAACCATACGTAGATATGCCGGTTTTTACCTTGTCGGGCGATCCCGAAGAGGTGGTGATTGGTGACATTACACTCAGGTTCTGTGAAATCCCCTTCGCAATCGAGACGCGAGAGCAATCTCCGTGGGAGTTGGCATTCAAGGAAAAGGGATCTGTCGCAGCATATTTCTTCTCATCAAATTTTTCATTCACCCTGAAGGGAATCTTTGATGGGACACCACTTCCGACGATCGAGCTTGTTCGAATAATCCGGATAAACGGCACAAAGGAGGTGTTGACCATACCTCATGTGTTCAAGGATGACGTCATCACATCCAGAGATCCGATCCCAGAGCCTGGACTATATAGATTGACCGTTCAATTCAACAGTAAGTCTATGCAAAGAAAATATGTGCGTTTGCTTCCGATACGGTCAGTCCGTTTGCTTCATGAAAAACGTCTGCAGCTAAGATTATTTAAAAAACCAGAAGAGTTCGTTCTACTGGGCGAACAAATCTGTTCCCCTGAGATTCTTGATGATAAAATTGAATTGGAATTCGATGATTATGGCACATATCAGATTGAAGCTTTGTACGCGTACCGGACCAATGCATCTCCAGGCGCTGATGGGAAAATCAGTACTCTGGTCAAATTCACATTCCTTTCCCAACAGGAAGTGGTCGGCCATTTCTCCCGGATCATAACAGGAACCTCGGTAAAAGGACTATCTCTCAAGAAGGATTTGCTCCCAGGGTCATATTTCGAATTCAGAAGGAGTGCATTACGGGAATCGGCAGCCTCTTATGTTGTTGTTGCCTATATGGAGGGGAATTTTGGCAAGGGTATATTTCCAAAAGTAAAAAGGTATGCGGTAAGGGGTGAAGATACATACAACTTGTCAGACATTGAAAGATTCGTCAGCAAGCATGCTTACTCAAGGCTTCTTCTGGTGGTGTTGTACAAGGATGAAGAATTATTTCGAGCCGAATTCAATGATGACTTGGGTGACATAGTAGCCTTGGATCAAGAATGGAACCGAGGATATTACCATCGGCTTGCAGTTGTTCCCATCTGCACACCAGAACTGAAATATGTGGACAACTTGGAGTTGATTCCAGCCAAATCAATCGTATATGGAGCAGTTGAAGACAGCGATGGGACTACCCAGATCGTGACACATGGACACTATTACGATATCGAGCCCAGCGAGGGAAGCTTCCCTCTACAACAATTGCTATACATGCTTGGGGATGATGTACATGCAACCCAGGAAGAGAAGCTTACAGCCTTAACCTCAGTTTTGTCAGATCCAAAACAAGCGTATGAGTTTGTCAGATGGTTCACCAAAGCCTCCAGATGGGATTACCCCCACGATATCATCCCTTTCGTCAGGCTCATCCAGAATTTCCCGATCATAGCCGTGTGGGCTGATATCGCCCGTATTCCGGAAGATCAAAATACGCCAATTCCGAAAATTCAAAAAGAAGCCCAATTCCTCCTTGCAACGGATGAGTATTCCATTCCGAACGTACGGAACCTTATGACCTACCCGATGTTCTTGCCGGAACGTGTAAGTTTAAAGGATTTCAGGCTTCTTGAGGAGAAGGGATTGATGATAGGACTCGATACCGATCTGAGTAAAGTTTCATTCTTCTACATGCAACAATTTTCTGGAGGTGGAAAGCCAGTGCTCTCATGGATATCTCTTTTCTGGCTAAAACACATAGCTTCACGGTGCAATCAAACAAACACTGTAAAAGAATTCTGGAACCGATTTAGGAAAGTACTTTCTCCTCTCATTGATAACCTTTATGAAGATAACCAGGAAACTATTGCAACCTACCAAAATGACAGGATGAGACCTCAGGATATTGGGGCACTGTTCTCCCAAGAACAGTTGCATTATGTTAATCCTGTTCAATCCAACATCCCCACCTTACCGAGATTCTTTGAAGTTGTGACGACAGATACCTTCTCAATTGGCCTTTCGATCCTTTTCTCCAGATCTCCCCTCATCAAGGCAGAACCCTATCTCAAGGGATTCCAAGAATCCTCAAAATGGAAATGCATCATATTCCTATCCCTATATGCAGTATGCTGGCAAATTGAGAAAACACCAATCCTAGAGAGACTGAACGACCTGTATCATATGAACGAATCAGAGTACTCGTATCTGATCCAATGGGTCAGTACCAATACAGAAACCTCATATATCTACGATGCCTACTACGAATATTGGATGCAATTGTTCTGGGAGGAAGACGATGTTTGACGCCTATAAGACCGAATTGGATATCAAGCGAAATATCGTGGACTATATCCTCGATTGGAAGAATATTCGTGACCAAACAGTAAAGGAGAAATTGAGCAACCTTTGGATGTCCCAGACTCCTGAGCAGGGTTCCTTGTTATCCGAGCTCCTGGTGGAAAACAACTACTCATACGTGACTGATGAACAACAATCGACCATCGAAACTATCGACCCGGGATTCTTCAAGGGCCTATTGGATCAAATGGAGTTCATCCGGAAATTGATCGAGACATCAAGATTCCCAAGACTGAGAAATGGTCATGAATATTTCCTAGGCAAAGAAAACCTCCAGGACAAGTTCTTGGCTATCATGAAAAAGCAATGGTTCAATCCGAAGAACGTATTGTTCAATCATCAAGTGCAGGCGATGCGCGCCGCTACCCAAGGCAAAGACTTCATCTTATCCTCTGGAACAGGTTCAGGTAAAACTGAATCCTTCCTGTTTCCCACGTTAGCAAGACTCTTCAATGAGAGCGATAATGAAAGGAAACAATGCGGTATTCGTGTTTTGATCATCTACCCGATGAATGCCCTCATAAACAATCAGATTTCCAGGCTGCAGGCGCTCATCGGTGCACAGGAGCCATCCCGTGAGCCGATCCGATTCGCACTGTACAACAGCAAACTTAACAAGGAGCAGAGCCGATTCAAGGTCTATACACAAGAGACACAAGACTACTCTCAGTGGCCGGACCTGCAGGTCATGGACAGGGATGAATTGAGGGAGAACCCCCCACACATACTTGTCACCAATTACTCGATGCTTGAGTATGCGCTGATCCGACCAGATGACCTCCCTCTCTTCCTCCCCGAGAGACAGAAGCTACATACAATCATCCTTGACGAAGCTCATACGTATATCGGAGCCATGGCGGCCGAAATCGCCATGCTCATCCGCCGCGTACTCATCGCATTCGAAAAGGATAGCAAGGAAATCCAATTCTTTGCCACTTCCGCCACACTGGGTGATCCTGATAAGGACGAAGGATTGACTCTCCGCAATTTTGCTGCTGACCTATTCACGAAAGATATCGAAAATATCGAATTCATCGATGGACAGAGGATCAAGCCGTTTCCTAAAATCAAAGAAGAAGACCAGCTTCCCATCTCGCAAATCATTGAATTGCTTGCAGATTTGGAGCAGAAACAGGAGCCGGAACGGTTGCATGGTGTTTTGAGTAAATTTCCCGATATTGTCTCAGACACCCTAGAGGATGCGCTCTTTCGGGTATATGCGAGGAACAAGTACATAATCGAATTCATCAATGCACTCAGGAAAAAACCTTATAAAATCACCGATATCGCGAAGGCAATCGGATTGGGAAATGATCTGAAGGCCATCAGAAACGCTTTCCTCTTTATCAAATATCTTTCCATCATCAAATCCAATGACAAGAACGATCCCGTCATCAAGATTCGGCTTCACTCGGTGATAGAGGCTCCCTCCGGAGTCTTTGTGTGCCCGGTTTGTAGGGAATATTACCATAGTTTCCAGGAAACCTGCCGGCACCCTGATTGCAAAGATCATCCATTGAAAGAACTTGTAGTATGCAAGCAATGTGGGGAGCCATACTTATGTGAACAGCTAGGCACAAATGGCGAAAGTACACGTATCGATTGGAGCTCGACGATAGACAGAAAACGTCTTCATCTTTCAACCCTCGGAAATGATCATGCTGACGTGCTCACTTGTCACCACTGTGGAGCACAGAACGAGTATGTTGAAGAAGAACAATTCGGATTGTCAATCGATCCTCTTGCCGATGAGAAGGAGATCACCGACCCTGAGGTAGCCTTGTATAAAAGGACATTCTTCCAGCCACTTTCGGTGAGTCCGGATCTCATCCAAAAGATTGCCATAGACTCGTTGTTCCCGAACCTCGAGCCTCATGAATCATCCACACAAGGATGGCTTCCAGGAGAAGGTCGCAGGTTGCTCACCTTTTCCGATAGCCGCCAAGGTGCAGCGAGATTCCCGACTTCAATCGATTGGTTGCACGAGACCTATCTCCGCACGAGGCTCATGTACGATGCCGTGCGGGGAGAGATATTGCATCGATCCGCGCAGGTGGGGAAAAATCTGAACCTCACTTTTTCAGAAATCGGAAAGAAATGGCTACAAATCTATGATAATCAAGAACCACGCATCCAAGAGATCATCAATGAATCGGAAGGAGAACCACCGAACCTGCTCAAAGAGTCGATTGTAAAAAAGATCAAAGGTAAAGAGATCCCCCTTCTTCCAGGAAAATACGGAGAAAGTGAACTTGCTGATGATATCTATAACTCCCTATTGTCAGAGGGAGTCAAATCGATTCCCTTTTCTGATGCAATCGAAGCGTTCGCCGAGGCAGAAGAATTCAGAGAATTGGTTGGAGTCTTTGACCAGATTGAAAACCCCTCACTCCATGACAGCCCCGAAGTTCGGAAAAGGATTGCATATTGGTTGATGGTTCGCTCCTTTGGAATGATTACCCCATCCAGGTACCTTCCGGAGAACGTAGGTCTCGTTCGGATCACGTTTCCCCAGATCCCGGTAATCGCAAAACAGCTGAAATCGACGGAAGCATTCAAGGATCAAAGCCAGATGGGAATTGAGGAACTGCTTCATGCCATGATTACCAGGATGCGCGATATCGGAGCTCTGTACATTGATCGTCCATACAAGGACGACGACGATGCACTGCTAGAGACAGCTGAGTATATCTTCCAAAATATAGTGTTGAACAAGCACATGGTGCTGGAACGAAAAATGGTACCGGAAGAATCAAGAACAGTCGAACACTGGTACAATCTGAATCTGAAAAAGGAAACATCGGCAATCCAGCTGGTCAAGAAGGCCTTGTGTGTTGATGATATCCCGCTCGATGTCGCCCGAAACATGATAGCCACAACTTGGAAATTCTTGATTGAAAGAGATTGCCATATACTCGTCGAGCATCCGAAGTATAAAAATGCTTATGCCCTCAATATCAGAGCTTCTGATATCTCCTTAAACCCTGAAGTCTTCCAATGCGATGTATGTGGAAGGATCACTCCACATCACATTCAATATAAATGCATCACCCCTTCCTGCAAAGGGTATATGGAATCCCTTGGAAAAGGAGATGAGACTGGACTGTATGGTCATACCAGGGCGAAGAATTTTCCAAAGCTGGGTATGAGAACAGTAGAACATACCGCACAGTTGGATCTGTCTGTATTGTCTGAGAATGAAAAGGAATTCATCGATGGCAAGATCAATCTTCTCAGTTCAAGCACTACGATGGAACTGGGAATCGACATCGGAGGTCTCACTTCGGTGTTCCTAACCAACTGTCCTCCCGGTCCAAGCAACTACCTGCAGAGAGCCGGACGAGCGGGTCGTAGATCAGACCGGGTGGCTTATGTGCTCACGAGCGCCAGAAAAGTACCGCTTGATCATTACTTCTTTTTACATCCGGATTTATTCTTCACCCGTAAACCACACGATCCGTACGTTTCACTGAATAGTAATAAAATCGTTACCCGGCATATTCACTCATACATTCTAAGAGAATTCTTCATGCACTTGGAGAGAACTTGGCCTGGCATGAGGATTTCAGACGGATCGAATCCGCTTGGAGTGTTGGGCAATGTTGAGAAATTCTTTGGGTTCGTACAATCAAGTCACTTGGCAAAACCACCAATAGAAATTCTTCTTGAATGGTTGGCAACAAATCCACCTCTGGCGCATATCGATTTCTTACTAAGATCGAGCAATCTTTCTATGTCTTTCAACAAGGAACTATTGCTAAATGATGTCAGTATATTTTTCAATGAGAAAAAAGCCGACCTGAGAGACTACGTTGATAGTCTGGATAAGGAAATCGAGAAGGAACAAAAAATCACCAGACAAAAAGCTCTTATGTATCATAGACGTGAGTTGCTGGCAAAGGACATCGTTGGATTCCTGATTGATTTCTCTTTCCTCCCGAAGTACGGTTTTCCTGTAGGTGTCGCCTATCTCAATACCTCCAATCATAAAATGAGAATCAAGGATCCAAATTCTGTCAACTTGAAAAAAAATATGTTTCGGTTGGAACGCAGTAGTGAGATGGCACTTTCCGAATATGCTCCGGGAGCACGGATAGTCGCAGGGAAAAGGCTGCTCATCTCAGAGGGAATCAGCCTGGATTCCGTGTTCGGATATGAAACATTGGAAGCCTCGGAAAAGAAAATCGAGCGTATCATGTATGTCATCTGCAATCGATGCGGACACTTTTTTACAATTCCTTCTATTCATCAAGAAATTCCCTGTCCGATTTGTGGCTTGAAAGTAAAGACACGTGCAAGTCTCGATGATGAATCGATTGGGGGTTCTGGAGAGAACAGGATCGGTTATGCCATTTATCCAAAAGGATTCCGGGTTGATTATAATGAGGACCAGCCTTTCGCCCCTAATAAGGTTGATAGAAATTACAACTCGGTAAAGTACTTTCCAATCCTGGAGACCAAACCAGAGGATTTCATGCAGGTGATTCCTGATGTGTTAAGCATAGCCACTTCGTCGTCAGCCATGTTCTATGCACTGAATCAAGGTCCAAAGAAGAGGGGTTACTCGGTATGTCTCTCCTGTGGCAGGGCGATACCGGAAATAGATGGGCCTCTTTCACGCCATACACGACTCTACTCCAGCGCCCCTTGCAGGAATGATAATGTCCAGAATATGCAGAGTCTGGTTTCCAGGTTTACGACAGACGCAATCCAGCTCAGGTTCAAAGGCAATTCATTCAAGAAATTTGATAACCCTGTGGAAGCGAGAAGTTTTACCTATACGTTTGCACGGGTTCTCCAGCTGGCTGCAGCAAAGTATCTTGGCCTTGATGATCGCGAACTCAGGTTCCTTGTGCAGAATTATTGGGACCAGAATTCACGTTCATGGGAAGGAGACTTTGAGATCGTGCTCTATGACAATGTTCCCGGTGGTGCGGGCTATTCCGAGATGATCCGAGACCTGTTCTGGGATTCATCGTTCTATGAGTATCTGATGGACGCCACAGAATGCCCCGATGACTGCAGTGCTGCATGCCCAGCGTGTCTGATCGCTTATTCCAGGGACGAGAGTTCCGAGGTGAACTACAATCGTCACCTCGTGAGGCAATTCTTGGAGTCAGAGGGGATAGCTACCTTCTTCAGGAATTATGTCGGAAAAATCTTACCCACCCAAGGCGAGCACATGGTTGATGATATCGTACAAGATGCGGTCGTGTTGTTGCATGGCAGCACCAACGGGAGAATACACTTGTTCTTCCCCACCTATGCACAGGAAGATTTTACTATCGTCGGTACCCATTTCGGAAGAATCCTTGAGCTGGCAAAACAAGGTATCAACGTCACGTTAATCTTTAAAGAGAAGCCAGATTTTGAAGCAACAAATCAAATGATCGAGAACCTTAGGTTCAGCCAGTCAATAGCTCCAAATAGAATCAACTTGTTGACAAACAAGAATCTTGAGAAATCCAGGGTTGTAGCGATCATAGAAACCGATCGACAGCGATTCCTCTACAGCAGCTTTGTTAACTTTACCGATCCTATCAGCCCGTTTTCCAAATCGCCCTATATGAGAAAAATGGAAGATAAGGGTGATGTACATATCCCTCAAGGTGAGATTTGGATGCTGCCTACCAGGTCTGATGGTATGCTTTTCCATCAATTCAAAGATAAGCAGATCAAAGAGATTGAAACTTTAAGTTTATGGGAAGAAGTCTGTAAACAATTCTCCCTCGATCATACCAAAGGCATAAGAAGAATCCTTTATTCAGATCGATATCTGTTGAACTTGACTGAGAATATTTGTTTCCTACTGTTGATTGGAAACATGCCGTTATTACCAGGTTCAGAACTCGCTTTAGCTGTAAATGGGGATAGATCAAGTTACAATGAATTCGCTTTCCACGATAGGAGAGATCAGAAATCATTTCTCACTCGTCAAATTAGCCTCTTGAAATTTCAAACTCTCAACTTCAGGATGTACGTTACAACGCAACAAAGCAAACCTGACGATCCTGGTAATGCCCATATCAGAGAAATGCTCATTGAATACGATGACAAAACTAGAACCACTTTGACCTTCGATTCGGGGATGTCTATGGTACGGCCTTATATCTACCGGTACTGGAATCGAGAAAGTGTACCTTTCCTCGAAATGATGATTGAATCACAGAGAAGAAACTTTCTTGCTTCATACCAAAATTCGCTGGTCTTTAAATTCCCCGATTCGGGAAATGAGATGCGCTTGGACAATCGATTTTCCGAGGCTATAGCTAAAGGAACAATTGTGATGCAGGACTAGATAGGAGGAATCTTATTTAAGGATTTGACAAATATTCACTAAATCTAACTCCGATCCATTTTAAACTTTTCAGTGCGAACAGGATGACGATTCTATCCGCTCATACAAATTATTTAAAACCAAATATAAATCATGCAACTATTTTAGTGTGAAGTATTAAATATTTATATCGTGCCATTATCCACGGTACGATAGATTGCAGGCGGCGTAGCTGAACGGCCGGGCAGGCGGAGCGAAACGGTCGGAATGCAATTCCAAACGGCCAAGATGCGATAGGCACCGGCCAGAATCTTGTTGCCTGCAGAATCCCCTCTGATAATTGGATCAATGTTGTTCGGAGAACAACGAAAGTCCACTTATTGGAGGTAATGTATGCTCGACTATAAGAACATCATTATCAAATCGTACGTATTGCATATGACCGGCAGGGAGATTGCCGAGTCTTTGCATGTCAGCCAGTCCGGGGTCAATGGATTCCTGCGTGAATTCAAGCGCTGCAAGGCTCTGAGTTTCCCGTTGCCCGAGGGCATCACGAATCTCGGCATCTTCACCAAGGTGTACCCGAATGCCTCCCAGGCCCAGCTCAAGCGTGATGAGCGGTATGAGCTTCCCGACTTCGGGGAAATCCACCAACGAATGACCTCGGAGAAGAACATGACCCTGGCCTATCTTTGGGGCAAGTACACCAACCGGTGCGCCGCCTCAGACAGGAAAGCATACCAGTACAGGCAGTTCTGCGAGTTGTACACCAAGTGGAAGGATGACAACAACGTCACCTACCACAAGGAAGCGGCAATGGGACAGGACATGGAAGTCGACTTTGCAGGAAAGACCTTCAGCTTCATCGACTCCCTGACCGGGGAGGTGTTTCCCATCGTGGTCTTTGCAGCCGTGCTGCCCTATTCGCAATTCACGTATGCAGAGGGGATGTCCTCCATCAAGGAGCCCCAATGGATCGAGGTGAACAACAACGCCTTGAAGTATTTCGATGGGGTTCCTGCGATTGTGGTTTGTGATAATTGCAAGCAGGCCGTCATCTCGAACCGGGACTGGATAGAGCCCGACCTCAACGAGGATTATACAGCATGGGCCGAGCACAACGGTACGGCGATCATGCCTGCAAGGGTGAAAAAACCCAGAGACAAAAGCTCCATAGAATGCGCAATAGGCATCATGGAGAAGGGTTTCTTCCATGACCTGGCCCAGAGGGACTACTTCAGCCTTGAGGCGTTCAACCGAGACCTGCGGGAGAACATCGACCGCCTGAACGACACCCCCTTCACCAAGAAGCCGCACTCCAGGCGATTCTACTGGGAGGAGGAACGGAAGGTATTGATGCAGCTCCCCTCCACGCAGTACCAGTACGTGGAGAGAAAAGCTGCAAAGTCGTCCGGCGATTTCCATATCCGTTTCGACAACAGTTATTATAGCGTAGACAAGTCCCACAGGCACAATCCGTTGATGGTCTATGCTACAGCCGAGACGGTCACCATCCGGTTGGCAGAAACCAATGAGGTGGTGTGTGTCTGGCCACGGGCCAAGGCAAGAGGCCAGTGGATGACCAATCCCGACCACCTTCCCGAGAATTTCCGCCTGATGTCCAACTGGAACGCCCATCATTTCCTCAGTTGGGCGATGACAATCGGACCCAATACCAAGGAGGTGATCCAACGCATCCTCGTGAGCAGGAAACTGGAGGTGCAGACCTACCGAAGCTGCCAGGGAGTCCTTTCCTTCAGCAGGAAATACGGCAAGGAGGCTCTGGAGGAATGCTGCGCCCTGGCCTTGGACAGGGGAAAGGTCTCCTATACCACCATCAAGAATTCCATAACCGCTTTTGCTGATGCTCATTCTGATAAGGCGGCGAAACCCAAGTCGAGGGAGCAGATCGAGAACCGCAACAAGGGCGGATACGCCGTGGATACGGATATGTTCTCGCTCGAGGTGCTGCTTGAGAAGAGCAGGACACTCGCCGCTTCCGAGGATGAGGAGGGCCACCATGCAGAAAGCTGAAGATTTTTTCGCCTCGATCGAGAGGCAGATGCAATACCTTGGTCTCGAACATATGGCCTTGAGGTTCGATGAGCTGTACAGGAGTCCCGATTTCCTCAAGATGGATGCCTTGTCGATCATTGAGGAATTGGTGGGCGCCCAATACGAGGTGGATGCAAACAAGCAACTGTCCAGGATGCTCAGATATGCAAGACTTACAGGCAGCCCGGCAGAGATTGGGAACTGCGTCGACTCGATGAAAAGGGAGTACATCCCGCACGGAGTTGCCGCATCCCTCAGTTCCCTGGAGTTCATCAAGAACGGCTTGAATGTTTGTATTCTTGGGCCGAGCAGCGCAGGCAAGAGCTACTTTTCGAAAGCATTGGCGATTCAGTCATGCCAGAGAGGGTACAGGACATACTACTGCCACTGTTTCGAACTTATTGAGGAATTGACAAACCTCAAGGATGTCAACTTCAAGAAGTACAAGGCCCGGTTGCGCCATTTGGCACGCTTGGATCTCCTGATCCTTGATGATTTCCTGCTCAATTCCATGGATTCGGAAAGCGAGAGGAAGGTACTCTTCGACCTGTTGGAGAAACGCAATGAGTTGGGCAAAAGCACCATCTTCTGCTCCCAGCGGGAACCAAAGAGTTGGATCATGATGCTGGAGAATGACGAGATTGTTGCCAATGCCATCGGCAAGAGGGCTTCACGCGGCTTTGCCGTCCTGATAAACATCAAAAACAACTGACCGTTTCCCTTTGCACAGTGGCCGTTGGCTAATGCCTTGTGGCCGCTGTGCAATGCATTCCTAACCGTTGGCTAGCGCAGAATGCATAGATGTCTTGACCTCACATTTGATACAATAATAATAGGGCAAAAAGGGCAAAAACCCCTCTGGAATGCGGCATTTGCGAGTTTTCTCGACAGTGAAGGCGTTGGGCACTGTCGGAAAAAAGCTGAATAGCATGCAGATCTTATGCTGAAGTGTAATTTGAAACCATGGGATTGGTGCACACTATGTATAATCTAATTGTGTTACCTTCCATTACTCTTTCTGAAACACTATCTCATGATGCCAGTGTAAAAATGGTTGGTGCTCATCTCTAATCCATCGGAGTTTCATTCCTTGTTCTAGGCCAAGGACGCTCAATGAAACAGAATCCAATCTCTTGGATACCAACAAGGTTCCCTGGTCATCAAAGGTAATAAAGCCCTTATCGAACAACCGATCGAATCGAGCTTCCAGCAGGAAGCCATTGAACACGTTGAGCCTTTCCTCAGCTGAGGTACAATCCTTCCATGGCTTGGCATGGCTGGCTAGCAGCAATTCAGGTTCTCCGATATTGGTCAGTGCACAACGGCCTTCCCAGTACGAAAGCATATGATCGCGGTAGATATCCTGGCCTACCCGTTGCTCTACCTCTCGACGAACTTCAGTCTCGTCGATTGAAAGATCATGTATCTTTGCTTCGAATTCAAGCAGCGGAGAGTTGGGCAGAGATCCAGCCAACACAGAAGCATCGCTCAGAATGGTACGCAGCACATCAAGGTCCATAATCGGATATGCAACCAGATCACCATTCTTTCTTCGGAGCTCATTACCCAAGGCGGTTGAGTTGAATGAAAGAATAAATCCTCCCCCAACACCCAGTTTTACTAGGCACGTGAAGCGATGGAGAGCTGAAGAGAGTTGGATGGTATCACTTGCAAGGACCAAAGGATCCACTTCCCAGCCAGCGCTATAGGCAATTGGCTGAATAACACTATACACATCTATTGCCATAATTCAGGTTGCCTCTCTTGCCTATCCCAGGCCTCCAGTACCAAGCGCATGGTGCGATATTCACCATATTCACGAATCTCTTTGTTCTTCAATCCAGGGAATGTTTGAGAAGGATAATCCTTTCCCATCACCGATTCAGGATCAAGGATATATATAAGCTCTTC
>Ga0208195_1002535_pt1 | contig 16960 bp, 18 predicted proteins | sample AD_UKC077_MetaG_FD_184441 | JGI IMG/M metagenome (GOLD analysis project Ga0208195, IMG submission 184441) | Active sludge microbial communities of municipal wastewater-treating anaerobic digesters from USA - AD_UKC077_MetaG (SPAdes) (version 2) | ecosystem: Engineered > Bioreactor > Anaerobic >...
GGACTTCCTTGGGCTTTGAAAATGCCTTTCGGACACCTGGTAGATCTTTACTGGCACCATAAGTCATTGTTTGTGTATTTGGGAGCAGCACTCATGGCAGTGAGCCTCGCTATCATGATAGGGCTTACAGGTCACAAGCCTTTTATGGCGCAGATCATGGCGCTTGACACGTGGTATGTCATAGCCACCCTTGTCTCTCCAGTGGGGTTTGTGTTACAGGATGTGGTGGCAGACGCTATGACTGTTGAGGCTGTTCCGTCATACGATGAAAATGGTGTGAAGATCCCCCAAGACGAATTTGAAAGAATGCATGTAACTATGCAGACTCTGGGAAGAATAGCAATCATCGGCGGGAGTGCTATCGTAGCGGGGGTAGGTGGATGGCTTGCCATGTCAATGTCCTACTATGCCATGTATAAGCTATCACTTGTCATTCCTGTTATTTCGGTGCTGGGTGCAGTAATTGGAGCGTGGAATGTACGGAGGCTGCGGGTCCATTACCGGCGATCAGGATGTTCTGAAAAAGAAATCCATGAATTGCTCCGCTCAGAAACGTGTGATATCAAGCCAAACTGGTATATTCTCGGGGGTGGTATAGTCTTTGTTATTGTCAGTATTATCCTCGGTATGTCCCAGCTTGCAGCAAAAAAGGAGGTCGTTTTTGTATCATCACTGGCAATCATCATCTACCTGATGCATCAACTTCTGAAGGATCTTGATCCTGCCAAACGACGGGACATCATTGGTATTGCAATAATCGTTTTTGTTTTTCGGGCAATGCCGGGCATTGGCGCGGGAGCGAGCTGGTGGCAGATTGATGTACTCAAGTTTGATGAAGCCTTTTTCGGCACTCTTCGCCAAATATCCTCAATCCTTGCTATTATCGGTATGTTTGCACTCCGGGGATGGATGAGCCGTCGTCCCATTCCTTACCTTGTTGTCTTCCTTTCAGCTTACGCCACTCTGATGATAATGCCCTTCCTGGGTATGTATTATGGTCTGCACGAGTGGACAGAGAGAGTCTTTGGTTTTGGTGCGAGAACCATTGCCATCATAGACACTATGGCTGATTCCCCTATGGGACAGGTTTCCATGATCCCCATGCTTGCCTGGATAGCGCGGGAAGCTCCCCTTGAGCAGAAAGCCACTTATTTTGCTGTCATGGCGGCTTTTACTAACCTTGCCCTGTCAGCATCGAGCCTCGGTACGAATTACCTTAACGAGATTTTTGTTGTTGGGCGAGGTCAGTATGAGGAGCTTGGTAGACTTATGATATGCGCCACCATCCTCGGCCTGGTTCTTCCTATTGTTACAGTCATTCTGGTTAACTGGCGGAATCGCTCAATGTGTAAGTAAGAGATTTTTGCATGTTGCAGTCTGTGTAAATGTCGGCAGAATGTCCGTGAGACTACTGGATACAAAAACACACTACTGAGCATACTGGCATGGGGTTTGGGCATCATGATCCACGGTGTCTTCATGTCGTTGGCCAGTACCTTGAAGAAAAAATTTGAAGCAAGAACAGATGGTCAGCGTTGTGGTTATCTCATGTCTTGATGTAGGTTCTGAAAAACTGACGTTCCCCCTCGTACGTGCCTATAAGAATCAATTCTGACCCTTTTGTAACAGGTATGCATGGTCCCGGATTGACAATGAAGTTTCCGTCGCTTTTGATAGCAACAACGCTGCAGTGAGTTTCCTGGCGGATTCTTGAATCTGCAAGGGTAACACCATCGAGGATTTCCGGTGCTTGTACACGAAATAGCGTCAAACCTTCAACTAACATCAAAACATCCTGTTTTGTAAGAAAGCTGAAAACCGCATCGACTCCTAACACAGGATAAGACATGACAAAGTCTGCTCCTGCCCGGTGAAGCGTAGATACATTTCGGTCCAGGTTGGCCCTGCTGATAATCTGGAGATCCGGCCTTAGACTCCTGAAATACTTGGTGAGGTATATGTTGGTTGCATCCTCATGAGTTGTGATGAGAGCTGCAGGAGCCTTTTCTATCCATGCCCTCTTGAGGGTGCTTAAATCGGCAGCGTCGCCGTATACAATATTGGCACTTTCACTCGTTTTTTTTGGGTTTTTTTCAATGATCAAAAAAGGCACATCCCGTTCAGCAAATCGTCTTCCGATTGCCGTACCCACACGTCCTCCTCCCATTATGATGACAGGGTCCCCAGCATGCTGAAACATCTGATAAATGGAATAGACATCGTCATATGATGCTATCTGACTCTCAGTCCCAGCAAGCAGCAGGACAGTGCTCCTGGTTATCTGTGTCTTTGGAGTAGGGACTGAAGGCCTGCCTCTCTCCCAAATACCGACAATTGTAACCCCGACTGATTCACGCAAATTACTTTCAGCGATAGTCTTGCCAACAAGGGGAGTGTTGATAACCGGGGTTTCCGCAATAACCAGCTCGTCGAAACGGCCTATGATATTTGCCTGAAAGTTACCGCACATGGTCCAGTTGGCAAAGGAACGAGCGAGGAGGTCGGGTAATTCGACAACCCTGGAACTACCTGCCATGGAGAGAATGTCTACAGAATGGGGTGAATCTGCTGTTGTGATAATAGGAATACTCTCATTCATTTCACGGACTGTAAAGGCAATGTTGGTGTTTACCTCGTCGCTGTTTGTAGCAACCACTAGAGCGGCATCGTGAACGCGCATTCGTTTGTAGGTATCAGGGTCATCAATGTTTCCTACCGCGGCCTTGACACCCCTGTCGGATAACAGGCCTGCATGTTCCGGTTTTTCGACTATTACCACGTAATCCCGTTTGTATGTGACCAGTCTTTCGACTAACGCGGCTGTCACATCGTCATAGGCTGTCATGATCACATGATCTTTCGTGTCTGGAGACACCTCTCGGGGGGCTCTTCTTTTAGCTTCTGATTCCATCCATGGTGCGAGGAAAAACTTGATGAACGCAAAGGGGAGCAGGACAAGCATAAAGATTACTCCGGATAGAAGAACGAGAATGGAAAAGAGCCTCCCGGCATCGCTGGCGAACGTAATATCTCCAAATCCGAGCGTACTCATGACTGTTAAGGTCCAATAAAAGCCAGTAACCCACGAATACTCCCGTTCTTCCCATGCCATAAGAAAGTGAAAGATGATGCTGTACACGGTTATCATGGCTGTGAGCATCACAAGGAAGCGAATGAGCATACGCATGTTCTGTTTGGTGCTCTTTCCTTCCACCAGGTAGCTGACTATAGAAGAATAAAATTTCACGGGCTGTTGTAAGACCTCTCAGGAGAATTTTTTAAAAGTTTATCTGTAGCTAACATTTAATATCAACTCATTTCTTCTGCACTATACCATAATTGTTGTAAAAACCTTAATCTCAAAGCTATTATGGATTACTAACACAATCTGCAGTAAGAACAAGACCATTTACCTTGATGAATTTCCATTTATGCAGCTTGAAAAATTATTTCATTACCAGGAGGCTTAAGGCCATAACGAGCATACCAGCCACTAATCCAAAAAGGCTGTCATGGCCTTTCCCATAAGCCCTGCTTGTCGGAAGTAGCTCATCGAGGCTTATATAAACCATGATTCCAGCCACCCCACCGAAAAGGAGTCCCATGATGTGGGAGGGAATTGCCCCGCCCTCGTTGCCTAAAAGAAATCGGAGTACAATATAGCCTATTAATGCCCCCACAGGTTCAGCCAAGCCACTCAATAGGGAATACGTGAATGCTTTTTTTCGGTTTCCGCTGGCATAAAAAATAGGAACGGACACGCTGATTCCTTCGGGGATATTATGAAGGGCAACTGCTACAGCAATAGCAACACCCAGGCTTGGGTCTTCTAAGGCAGCAAGGAATGTGACAAAACCTTCCGGAAAATTATGTATGGCAATTGCCAGTGCTGTGAACAGGCCAGTCCGCAACAACTTTTGATGCGCAATGGCCGGATGGCTTGAATTTTCAGTTCTCTCTGAACGTGTTGCTGGCTGATCAAACACCGGAAGGGGTGCTGTAGGATTACGCAGGGGCATGGTTTCAGCCTCAGTATGAATTTCGTGGGGGTTTTCAGTGGCAGGTGTAAGATTGTCAATCAAACCGATGAGCAGTATTCCACCGAAAAAGCCGGCTGCGTTGATCCAGTGTCCCCAGTATTCCCCGTATTGTTTTGAGAGGGCTTCAAAGCCCATCGGGAATATTTCAACAAATGACAGATAGAGCATTACGCCGGCGGAGAATCCTGTTGCCACTGAAAGAAAGCGGTAGTCTGTTCTTTTGGCAGTGAAAGCAATAATGCTTCCAATCCCAGTAGATATACCGGCAAAGAGGGTCAGACCGAAAGCAATCCAGACATTCTTCATAGCCTTATTGCCAAATTCCCAGAGGTTTTTTTATCAGTCCGGACACCCATGATGGAGCATGAAAAAATTTTCCTGTTTTGAATTTGGCTGTAGCAATGGCAGAATCCATCATGAGTTCACACCCTTGAAGTGTTCACGTATCCTACTTATTTAAACTGATATACAGTGACGTATTTGTCTCAATATATAAACAAGTCACTTATTTGGATATCCATGTTTTTACTTCCCAGTCATCTTTAAACCTGTCTTTAAAGAAGCCCTGCAATTTATCCATGAGACGTTTCCAGCCGGTTTCATAGTCATATTTCAGTATGTCCTCAAGGAAAGGGACAACCTCACCGAGTTTATCTTTTGGCAAATAGGCCCTTGCTCCCATTTCTATGGATTTGTTGAGCGTTTCAGGACTTAAGGCATGAGCGGTGAGCATGGCCACCTTGAGATCTTTTTTTACAGCTAAGTCAAGAAGATCAAAACCGCGGACACCCATAATGTCGAGGATGACAAGGTCGTAGGGTTTGGATTCCAGGAGTTTGACAGCGCTTTCATAGGTGATTGCCCTATCAAAAATACAGTCTGGACAAGCATCCATAATCTCTTCTTCTAACACACTAAGAATGTCCGGTTCATCATCGACGGCAAGAATCCTTTTTCCATTTAAAATAGAATCACTCATTTCAAAGCCTCCTTTTTTTTAACATTTGGTTTATTGATGGGACATGTGCCTTGAAGAGCATCTGTTTCATTAACTCAGATAACCAACGTAAATCGAGTCCTGCAATAATGCCGTGCCGATATCCTGAAAAAATGTTCAAAGAGTCCACACTTAAACCGGAATAGCCATTTTTTTGTATTTATAAGTCTTAATAGCACAAATTAAGATAGTGTATGGGCCAGAGACACGGGTGTCAACAAGTTTTACAAGTTTCTTAGTGAATAGAAGACAATCACGGGTACTTAAGATGATTTTGGGAGAAGTTTTATTGTTTCTTATGTGCTGACGTATTTATTGAGATGGATGGACAGAAAATCAGTTTTCTTTGTACACGGTTTTTTCGGAGTTTCAGATTAACTCAGAATATTCCAGAGCGTGGTTCTGTTGAACCCATGCTAAAAGGGCTTCCTTGGCTTTTTCAAAGTCAACCTTCAGCAGTTTTGCATGGAATCGTACTTCCGTATTTACAAATGCGTCGAAATTGGCCCTTGATGCAAACATTTCTGGGCCGTTCTTATAATGGGTTATGAAGTCGTTTATAATGGATTCAAAAGCCATGCGTTCATCGTCACGGTTCATGTTTATCACCTCATAACCTCCGTATGTGAGGATCATGAAGAAGCAGGCCCCAAGGGTGCTGGCTTACTGAGGGGTAAGCTACGGTAGGACCAGCAGTGACCTCAAGGCCCGTGGACTGATCTATATCTGTTAGAGTTAATCGGTCTTGAGGCAGAAACCTTAAATTATAATATTTTTAAAGCTAAAAAAACGAAAAGAGGCTGGCACGTTCTGCATTTGCTACAAGAATCGATATTCATTTATGGTAGGGCGTTTTAACAAAACTTAATGATTTTGCTTATGTTTATTCATTTATTCCGGTTAGTGGGTTTTCTATACCTGAACGATTGAAGTCTGATGCGTGATACTGCATACCGGGCTCCCAAGCCCGATACTGATCAGTCATGAGAGTACTGCTTTATGTAGATATCAAAAGAATGCATCAGCATACCCCATATGTCATGGACAGCACATAATCAGCCAATTTTGCCACATGACACATTTTCCGCAGAATAGTTTAAATTCTAAGGGTGGAGAGGAGAGTTATATAATATGCCTGTTTCAGGTATTCAGCGAGAAATGTATTTCTAAACCTGGTACAGTCTCAGTCCAATAATACCCAGGACAATTAAAATAACCGATAAGATGCGAGGGGTATTTGCAGGATCTTCGAAAAAGGCTATACCTACCAAAAAAGTGCCTGCAGCCCCAATCCCTGTCCACACAGCGTAAGCCGTTCCTATGGGAATGCTCTTCTGTGCCACCCAAAGAAACAGTCCGCTCAGCGTCATTGATACTATGGACACAAGTATCCAGGTAACCTTGTTTGCCGTGGTCTGCGACAGTTTTAATCCCAGTGGCCAACCAATTTCAAAAACACCAGCGATCAACAGGAACATCCAAGACATTGTGTTTACCTCCGTATTATCGATTATAACCAGGGTTCCTGTTGTTCATTCGAGGTTCAAGATGCTGTGCAGCATCTGTTTGGGAATGCTCAGTTTTAGTGCCCGGGGAAAACTGATGGGACCCATCCACTATGACCCCGGCTCTCATCTTCCTTGAATCTCTCCTGAAATTCAACAACCTCTGTGAAAAATGCAATGGGAAAGGCAGGATAACAAGGGGCTCCTGTTTATTTTCCAGTTATACCAACGAGTATCCTCTTTCTTTGACAATTGATTCACCACGTTTCACCGACTGTGTTATGGCAGCAGGGGAAAGTCTGAGCCGGCGAGACAGTTCGGCCTGATTTGTTCCCAATTCTCGGACAGTCCAATAACAGAAAAGGCTCCTTGCATTCACCCTGCTTTGTATTTTACCAGGCGTGAAAATGTCGCATCTGTTACAATGCAGCACCTCACACACGCGACTGATCACAGCAGTAAGGTCAATTCCGCGCTCTTTCAAACTGTATCTCCAGTCAGAATTCTCATTCGCTGTTGCCAATGCATGGCAGACGAACTCATGATCTCCCAACATTCGTTCATCTGATTTCTGATACTCGTTGGCACGTCGTTTTGCAATTACTTGTTTCCACCCGCCGCTACTGCGAATAAGACCTCCGCCAGTGAGATCGTTTCGGTGCCCCATTGGTAACCCTTTGGCAATGAATTCATGGTACTTTGCTCTCGCAGCATCAAGGTCGGTTGCGAACAGGTTAAGCACCTCGCTTGTGTTCTGCCAGTTGTTCTGCCTTTTTCCCGTTAGCACGCCATGACCGCAATATGCGAAGCGAGCCAGTTCATTCATGTTCGTTGCAATACCGGTTCGGATGGGGTTCAAATGGATGTACCTCACCAGCTCGAGAAAGTACGGTTCCTGCTGGCACAGGATAGACTTATATCTGTTCTGGAAGAGGTGGCCCGAACGAATGTGACGCCTGTTATAGGTGACTGCATATCCTGTAAGGAGTTTCTGCATCATGCGACCTACAGGTGTTGAACCGGTTCTCAACAGGAGATGGAAATGATTCGGCATAAGCGTCCATGCATAACACTGTGTGGCTGTTTCATTTAGGACAGTTGCGAGTCGCTGTACAAAGCTATCATAGTCTGTGTGGTCTTGGAAGATGATGCCCTGCTCGATTCCTCTGACGATTATGTGATGCAAGGCGCCGGGAGCGTCTATACGCGCCTTTCGTGGCATAGTGAGAGCTTACCACGGATACCTATAAAAAGAAACTGAAAATGTAAAGGGTGTCCCCAAAGTCTTGACATTGATGGTGAATAGCTGGTATAATCTTACCAATCCTAATTCTACTGATATGAAAGAGGAGTAAAAACATGGAAGAGATTGCAAAAATTTCGATTGATGAATACGAGAGGAGACCGGATGGTTCGTGGGTTTGCATCAAGAACTCAGATATCACAACGAAGTCTAACTGGGTAATCAGGGTATCCCCAGGTGTAATTTTTCAAAAAAATCGCAGGCTCTTTGGACTAAATGTTGCAGATGCGCTCGATAAGATTAGTGGGAATTAAGGAAGCAGAAGAGGCAATCCGGCGATCTCAGCAAGCCTACCAGAAGTATAGCGTTCATGGCTCCTGTGCCTGTATCATACAATGGCCTTTTTTCAGTTGACTTTATCGAGAGCTTCTTTGGGTCAGTCAAAAGTTAAGGAAACACAAGCATTTTTCTCTGGCTTACTCCAGTAAATAGTTACAGGAATTACAGCCTATCATATATGAATCCGGGCAACAACTTAATCAACCAAGCTACCATTAACCATCGCCGTGTGATATAAACACTGCGTTTTTTTGATTTTATGGCGTGGTATATCTGCCTTGCAGCTTTTCCCGGCTCAGCTGCCCAGAAGATGCCATCCCCTTTGGCCATTGCGGTATTAACAAATCCTGGTTTTATATCAGTTATTGTGATTGGCAGCCCTGATTTTTTGACCTTCTGCCGTAGCCCGTCCAGATAATTGGACTCAAAAGCCTTTGATGCATTATATGCCGGAGACTCTCTGCCTCCACGTAACGCTGCTACCGACGAGATTCCTACTAGATGCCCCGAACCCTTCTCTGTGAAATGATGCATGATAACATTAATTAAAGCGGCAAACCCATTGACGTTTGTTTTAATGGTTTCGTTTTCAATATGCCAGCTTAGGCTATCGTTTATATCTCCTGTACCGGCACTAATCACAATAAGGTCCACACCCCCCATTTCTTTTAAGAACTCATTTAAAGTCTCCATTGCCACTTCCACGTTTGCAACATCAATTTTTTGAACGAATAATATCCCTTCCACGTCTTTGCGCAACTCTTCCAATAGCTGGACTCGCCTTGCCATGATACCAACGATGTACCCATTCTCAGACAGAATTTTGGCCAATTCCCGCCCAATCCCGGAACTGCCTCCTATAACGATTGCTTTTTTCATGATTGTTTTTTTATTGTAATGACAGGGTCAATAACGAGTGTAATGAAATATTTACTCCCCATACCACTGTCTGCTGCGGATATTCTGAAGCTGCCAGGGGCTTTGAATATCGAGCCTTTCAGGGAAGTACTTGCCGCGGCCATCAAGGGGGGTCCACTCTGTGAATTCACCAACCATGCGGCCCAGATATGGGGTTGCCGTTTCAAGACATTCCTCGAAATCCAAGTCCTCAGGTTCTACCACGCCCCGACGAGGATGGCGTACGGCCCAAAGAACAGCTGCAAGTGCACCTGCCATAACCTGCACGGTAGTCGAGTTTGCAAATGGCACGTGCCTGCGTGCCTCCTGGATCAAGAGCTGCGAACCGTACCAGTATGCGTTTCTCTCATGACCTGCCAGCAGGACACCGAGCTCATCCATCCCCTCAATAATATCTGTTCCAAGGCGTCGGCAGGAGGGTTGCAGAATCCATCCCCTACCTTCCAGTTCCAGTGCAGACAACATTGCATCGTCGCAGGGGTGGTACACAAACATAACGCTCGGCCGATATAGGAACTTACTGCCATCGCGGATCGACAGGTAGTCGGCGATCGAGAAAACCTCATCATGGGTCACGAGCATCCCCTGGAAACCCCCGATTGAGGGTGCCCAGCTACGCGCAAAGGTGCTTGCCCCGGGACGTTCAAGGTACAGTGTACCGGAACCGCGGCGATGCTCCCGAGCCCCCTTTGGCTTACGTTTTTCAAAGACGCCGAAGGAAAGTTCGGCTGGCTGCATCAATTCATCCACAAAACCGTCTATAGACCAGGTATTAATGAATTCACCGTGCCGTTTCGGTCGCTGGCTGGCCTGGGTGTCGCGCTCTGATATTTGAATTGTGGATATTCCGAGATCATGCGCAAGATTCGCCCACTCTTCGCGCGAGGATGGTTTTGTATTGCCATTACGAACTATTTGGTCCAGATCAACAAGGGCGCGTTTGACAAAGTGAGACACAAGTCCCGGGTTAGCGCCGTGATCGACAACGGCAGTAGGTGAATCAGGTCCTAACTCTGCAGCGAGGTCTATGATCTTGGCGCGTATGGCGTAGTTCGTGCGCTGGTGAAGTTCCAGCATTGGGTTGTCGAATACACCCGGCCATGGTTCAATTGAGGTATCTACGTACAGAGCACCCCGGACCGCGCAAAACCGGATCAGATCAATACTGGAAACGTCAATTGAAAGGTTCAACATGAGATCCCCGTCACTGACGTAGTTTTTTAGTATTGAGCGGTAGTTGCCTGGTGTCAGGTTGCAGTGGATGAACTTTGCTCCACAGCGCTCGGCAATTCTTCGTCCTGATTCGTCAGCTGATAGAACGATCAACCGGTCATGAATTCCCTCAAGGTGTCGGCCAATAACTGGAAGAACGGCCTGTCCAATGCTTCCGCATCCAATCATTATGACACGGCCCTCGAAAAATGGAGTCGTCAGATGTTTATTCATTGGTGTCACCATCCTTTACTCCAGTATGTTCTTACATTATGTCAGATTTGTCCAGCACAAAAATCAGAGACGGGTGTAACGCACCCGCCCGGTTGTGCTTTCATGTACTCTCTTTCGTCACATGTCAACATTTCAGGGATATCCACAAAGTAACAGGTAATCAATAAAAAAAGAATATTCTTACTTGCAGACACTCCGTTTACGCATAATTTCCAAATCTTTTCGAAGCTGTTCTCTCTCTTTTGTACCCGCCAAGTTCCAGATCCAGAACCCCTTGAGGATCATCGCCAGACCTTTTATCCCCGAAGTTTTCTATATGGTCTTTTTCGTGTTCAAGGACAGCATTGAACAGGGAGATTCCGGCTAACCTATGACCGCAGTCAGCAATAAATCCATTCATTGCCCCATTATAGCCGGGCAGATTGGTAGACCTGTCAGTATTGACCACGATGACATTTTCGTATTTACATTGTAAGAGAGTTATCGTGGGCCAGCATATGTGTTTTCACGTCCTTTTTTGGCTTTCCTGTCTTGTCTACGGCACAGTCTTTTCTGTGTCATAAATGAGAGAGAGAAGGGTACTGTTCACCACCCCTTCGCTGGAAAGGCCTTGAGTTACTTCAGGTCAGAGCATGACAGGAATGAATTGTCACGCAACCTGCTGATGTATCTTTTGTTCGTGCTCAATGATCCCTTGAAGGATCCCTAAACAACACCCATTTAGATTACTTACGCCAATAATTATTGGCAGCGGCGATTGTCTGAAAGTTGATGGCAACAACCTGTGACGCCGCTATGAGCGAATCTGCGTTGTTGGAGTACACGGGACGAAGTTTTTGGAGAACCTCCGCGTTCGGTTGCGTGTACTTGACTCCCCGCCTGCTCAGAGTGATTGCAAGCTCAAACCCAGCCTGTGGTGTATCAGTGATAAGTGTGGTAAGCCATGTGTCCGCCATTGTTTGACCCTCCTTGTGATAAAATTGTGTAATCTCATGATTACATTATCCAGCAATTATCATAGTATACAATGCAATATTCATATTTTCCGAATTATACTCTGAAGATTTTATATTGACAACAGAAAAGCGCAATAAGTTATTATGTTGTTTCTGTAATGTGTTCGTCATTAACGGGAAGATCAAAGTTGCCAATTAGAATAACTGAACAACATGCCTACCAGTCCTATATGCCGGGTGACCACAAGGGGCACTGTTCATGAATACATTCTTCGTTCTGCAGGAATTGGTCACATGCAAAAGTATCCACCTTCAATGATTTCCCAGTCTGTTTCTGTATGTGAGCTGTAATCTCTTTCAATGTCAGCCATGAATCTCTCTGGCAGCAACGTGGAGCTTTGTAGGCTGCTATTCGTGCAAGCACTGCCTGTGTTATCTGAAGGACAGCCTGTCTCTTCTCCCCATCATATGGACTGGCCTTCAGTATAATGGATATCGCAATGCCTGCGCCGATTGCAGCGCCACATGCGCCGAGAAATGCACATGCACCGCCACTCACAGTTTTGCCCCGTTCGATCGCCGCCTGTATCTCTTCATTTATAACAGGGTAGCCGCTGTTTCTAAGGGCGGTCAGGATAACAGCCGGGACCATGGAGTGATGTTCAGGTCCGTGCATGCGGAATAAATGGTGAGACCTGATAGTCTGCATAAGTTCTGCCATGTCAGTCTGTCTGCTGTGCAAACAGACAGTTTTTATTATTTCTATGGCATCTGCACTATGGCAGTGATCGCACACAAAATGACCGTAGGGACATGCTGCATTTGCCTGCAAAACCTGGCCACAAAAAAAGCATGTGCTTTCTCTGTTTTTCCAGAAATAGATCAGGGGTAACCCGCAGACTGCACACCCAGATTTGTATATATCGATATACTGAAGGGAATCTCTACCTGTAATTTCCATTCCCGGGGAACAGCATGTTTTTTCTTCATCCGGAGAACAACAGGGTTGTTCTCCGTCAATGTTTTCAGGAATTACTCCAGCGTTGGAGGGCCTCATTTCTTCTGAATGATCTTTTTTCATATTTTTGCCGCGAATCCCATATTTAAGTCAGCATTTTGTCAAATACCTTACGCAAAAGGGAATTGTCTTTCCATCCTTATATACATGAAGGCTGCATCTGCGCAGCCGTTCAACGTCGAGAGTATATGCATCCTGAAAAGCCATGGCTGTTATAGTAAAACCATGTGTCCTGACACGGTCAAGAAAAGCATCAAGGTAGATAAACCCGTCATTGTCAAAGTATTGCTCTGTGCTTTGTGTGGCAGCGCGCCTCCATCTTCTGGATACAAAGTTTCTGCTCTTAAGATGCTCTGTGCCGTCGGGCTGGCAGCAGGCATTGGTTTGATTTTTTGGTGTAAGCTTCATCAGGCCTTCGGGTAGAACCACAAAATCCCCATGAAATCCGCATCTAGGATGATCACAGGCAGAAGGCAGAAAATCTGAGATATTGACTCTGCCCATGGTCTGCCTTTCAATGGCACACAGTACCTCAGGAAGTGTGATTCTGTCCTTATTTTCCGGTGGTCGTGGATAACGGCCGAAATAACTGACAGGCTGAAAATGGACCCCTCTCACTGCCGGAGAGTGCTCAAATCCGAATCTCAGTATATCTCCGATATTGTGATCATTAACTCCAGGTACAAGAGTGGGCGCAAGCGTTACGCCGATCATTTCATCGGAACAGGATTCGATAGCTGCCTGTTTTTCGGCAAACAGAGGCCTTCCCCGCAACTTTTCATAAATGACGTCTTCAGTACCGTCAAACTGCATAAAAACAAAGGAAAGGCCTGCTTGCGCAAGTGCCCTAGTAAACCCTTTGTCCTGCCCAAGCCTGATACCATTTGAGTTCAGCTGTATGTTTTCACAGCCTGCTGCCTTGGCTGCAGCTACAATCTCAGGCAGGTCATTCCTGACTGTCGGTTCACCGCCTGATAGCTGAATAAAGGTATTCCCGTTTCTCACAAGTTTTTCAAAATTGTCCATGATTTCAGAGATTGATGGGTCCTGTGTTGTTCCGCCACTTTGCGCAAAGCAAACTGGGCATTTCAGGTTGCATCGTGTTGTAACCTCTATCAGTACACAGCAGGTTTTTTGTAGATGACCAGGGCACAATCCGCAGGAATCCGGGCAATCAGGGGGCCTGTCCTCATTTACGGGAGCTTGATAGTTACCCCATCCCTCCATTGGAATAACATCCCCCCTCCAGATTATCGCTGAAAAGCTGCCATGATCAGTACAAGATTTCTCGATAAAAAAATCATTACCCTGTTTGGTTATGGATGCAGGTATTCTTTTTAAACATTTCGGACATACACTGTATGTATTTTGAGTTATAATAGCCACATTAATCTCTTAGCCTTATTTCCCTCTTCATGTTCGTAAGTACGGGGATTGACTGTATGTATCAAACTGCACCATACAGGATATTATACCCAGATTTGTCGTAATATCCAAATATATGAATAAGTACTAACAGCGATAAAAATCTCAGTAAAGCCTTTCGTCTCAGTAAGCAGCCACCAGTTTAGTATACTTGTTTTTTCAACCAGGGCAAACAGCACTCATGAATGGTGTCGCATGCATCTTTCTCCTGTGTTATCCTTATCGCCGGTATCTGCGTGATGAGCACATCCACCACTTGTAGAGCATTTTCAGACGCCTTCAACGAAAATGTCTGAGTGGCAAATGGTCCGGTCAATGCCATTGTGACCGAGGGCAACACTGCCTTCATAGGCGGTGAAATTACCCGTGTTGACTCCAACACAGGCCATGATGTTCTCCTCCATACCACCCAGAACCTCATGCCGCCTTTCCAAAGGTGAATAGTTTTGTCTTCACAGCAGTACTGATTGTTTCGAGGGCAGGTGGGGGTGTGGTATCTATGGGTAATTTTGCACAGATGGGCAGTATTACCAGGAACAATATTGCCCGTATTATTGCTCCCTGAGAAAGGGCAAAAGTAAGAACTATTCTGGAAAGCACCAAAAGCCGCCAAAAAAAGTGGTTTTTTGTTGTGCCATTTCAGAGCAGAACCAATCCAAAGCCTGGTTTTGATCAGTTATGTTTTATGTCAGAAACCGTGTATAATATCCGTACCGGCGTTCCTCTATGGAGGTTTTTCCTGTACCGTACCTGGCAGCGCATATTTTGAGTACCCGGGATTGATCCTCATTGTCGCTGCAGATTGACACATCTTTTCAACGGAGGTGCGTCGGGGATGTCCGGTGGAGCAGGATGCCAAGTTTGTTCACCAGAATAATCACCCATGTGGACAGCACAAAGGGAGCTGTCAAGGCAGGGATACTGGTACTCTGGAATCCCCGGATGATTACGACAGACAGCACAACTCCTACTATAGGCATCATAGCATTGTCTCGAAATTTATCACCCAGTGCGATACCGGTCAGCACACCATTGAAGCTGAAGATTCCGGTTTGAACAAGAGTTTCCGGGTAACCGAGGCTGCGTGCTGCAACTAAACCCACAGCAGATCCGATCAGGGCCCATGCAGCAGCGTGTCGGGAGTGAAGGACAAGGCCAATTGAAAATGCTATCCCGGCGATCCAGGAGTCCTGAAACATCACTTGCCCAAGACCGCGAAAAACCGCAAAGACATCCCCACGATAGACCGGTACAGTGCTGTAACTGGCCGGTTCAATTCCGGACAAGTGAGCAATCAAAAGCATTATCCAGGCAGATAATATGAATGGTGCTGTCAATGGTGGAAGATGATCCCTCCACCGGAGCATGACATTCATGAGAACAGATGATATGGCTCCTCCCAACAAGATTAACAGGTAAGAAGGCGGTCCGGGTGCGTAAGAAAAGATCAACGCAATTCCCACCAATGCCCCATTGAAACCGTATACTCCCTGAAGAATGTCATCTGATTTGAATGCCAGAAACCTGGCAGTGATGACGCCAGATAATGCACCCAAAATCCCGCCTGAAGCCATAAACAATGAGTTTGTACAGATACCTATGAAGAAGAAAATGCCGGTGAGGGCGCTTTGCTGGAACATGATTTGGCCAAAGCCGTTAAGAAAGAGGGCGACTCCGCACTTTACGGAAAACCTTTCCACCGGATACCTCATGGAAGGACCTGATCTGACCCGGTATTGATTCTGTCTGTGATGTGATTCGCCGACTCTGCGGCACATGACACAGCATCACGGGCAGGGAAAGACAGAATAAAGAATAAAGGGTATTTTTTGCTGGCCCGGGGCCCATGATAATTGTGAATTTTCATGCCTACAAATTTTTCATACCCTATAATCATCTCCTAATTGCATCCTCCTTACCGTTTTGCATCCCATAAAATGGCGCTTTCATCGTCGTTACAGAAATGAGTTCTCATGTTCGAGCTTTAAGAGCCGTTTCTTAACTGGGATGCCACCGCCGTAACCAACAAGTTCGCCATTACTTCCAACGATTCTATGACAGGGGATAATGATAGCAATCGAATTGGCACCATTTGCGCCAGCAACAGCTCTTACCGCTTTTTCATTGCATATGGTTTTTGCCAAATCCAAATATGAAGCAGTTTTTCCATAGGGCACTTGCATCAGGGCCTTCCATACATGTTTTTGAAAATCACTTCCCACCATTAGTATGGGAATATCAAAACAAGTTCTGTCACCGTCAAGATATTCATCAAGTTGCTTCCTTGCTTTCCATAAAATCTCATCGTCCTGCTCAATAAATTCAGCCTTCAATCCCACTTTGATTCTTTTGTCAACAGTTGCCCTCATTCTTCTATATCGAAAATCAAGCAAGCACAGTTTGCTATCAAAAGAGCCCAATATCAATTCACCGATTCTTGTTTTGTAATACTGAATATTGATCTGGTCCATTTTATGGAACCCCTCTTTTATGCTCATAATGGTAAATCCAGCAGTACGTACCTTCCCGCTCTTTCGCTTAATTGCCCGTTGATCAGACTATTATATCGCATTTCAACATTTTACAAATGTCCCCCTGGGCTCTGGTGGTCGAAGCTTATATTTTTCCTGCGGACCATAGCTATGAGTGCGGTAATTACCAGCATTGTCATTGCACCTGTTCCAAAGGCAAGGGAATAGTTGCCCATCCTATCAAAGATAAAACCGCCAAATAAAGGCCCGAGAATCATGCCAATGCCAAAGGCAGTCTGTGTTGTCCAATAATGGATCCTATATACCGCATCCCGAATATATCGCCGGTCAAGGCTGTCATAGTTGTGTCAACACCTCCTATACAAAACCCGAAAACCATTGCAAAGATATAGAGCATGTACAAATGTCCAGCCCAGACAAGGAATAAAATTGAGGCAAATAAGAGCAAAGCACAACCCATAGCAACTTCTCTCCTGCCTATAGCATCAGATGCTCGGCCTATCAACAGGCGCCCGGCAATGTTGCTGGCACCGAGAACACTGATAATAGTGGCTGCTTGCATCTCGGGAACCTTGATATCG
>Ga0208195_1002541_pt1 | contig 16922 bp, 16 predicted proteins | sample AD_UKC077_MetaG_FD_184441 | JGI IMG/M metagenome (GOLD analysis project Ga0208195, IMG submission 184441) | Active sludge microbial communities of municipal wastewater-treating anaerobic digesters from USA - AD_UKC077_MetaG (SPAdes) (version 2) | ecosystem: Engineered > Bioreactor > Anaerobic >...
GGAATTAAATGGCCATTGAACTTTTTCTATGCTTCTGTTATACCTGTTATTTTAACTGCAGCACTAGTTGCAAATATCCAATTGTTTGGAGGGTTACTTGAAAATTGGGTAGGACACCCTACATTCTTAGGACACTTCTCTAATGGGCAGGCAGTTTCAGGATTTGCTTTCTGGCTAGGACATACTAATTTACTTGAGCTAATAATAAGAGGTGGATTCTTGCCTAGATATCTTATTCAGGGTATAACTCATATTATATTTTATGTTGGACTTGCTACTTTATTCTCTGTATTCTGGGTTAAAACATCTGGAATGGGGGCAAAGGAACAAGCCCAGAAGATTTCTGCATCTGGTTTACAAATTTCAGGATTTAGACAAGATGTTAGGGTTTTAGAAAGTGTTTTAGATAGATACATAATGCCTCTAACAGTGATGGGAGGTGCTGCAATAGGGTTGCTTGCTGCTACAACAGATTTATTAGGTGCATTATCTTCAGGAACAGCAATACTGTTGGTAATTATGATTATGTATCAGTTCTATCAGAAGATAGCAGAACAACATATGACAGATATGAATCCTGCAATGAGGAAGTTTATTAGTAATAATTAAAAAAGATGGTAAAAGAAAAAGCTAGTTTTTCATATATCCAAACAAGAAGGGATTTTATCTAGATGGAAGAAACAAATTTAAAAAAAGACAAGAATGCGAAAGAAGGTAGTTTTGCCCCATTGATAATTTTTATGATACTTGCTATGGTCCTTGCTGGACTATGGGATAAAATACCTATAATAAAAAATTCAATACATTATATCCTTGACCCGAGTGCAGGAGTACTTCTGAATTGGAAATTAAATCTTGGAATGTTAATAATTGTTTTTGTAATAACAACGATAACTACAATTGTCCAAAAATATGCTACAGACCAAAAAACTCTAAAAGAAATGAGAAAGGAACAAAAAGAAATGCAAAAACAGATGAATGAATTTAAGAATAATCCTGACAAATTAATGGAACTTCAAAAGAAACAGTTTGCTATGATGCCTAAACAGATGAAATTAAGTATGAGGGCAATAATTTATACAGGTATTCCATTTATATTATTTTTTAGATGGTTTAATGATTATTTCATTGCTGCTGGAAGTCCTAGATTCTGGTTAGGATTAAGTTGGTTTTGGTTTTATTTGATATTTGCAATGATATTTGGTTCTTTCTTAAGAAAATGGTTTGATGTTGCTTAAATAATTTTAACCCCAAATCTTAAAAACCATCTTATTCTGATTTAAACATGGCAAAAGAAAATCAAGAATCGCAACAAGAACTTGTAATGCAATTTCAGATTTTTGAACAACAAATACGAATGATTCAAGAACAATTACAAGCAGTTGAACAAGCAATTGTAGAGTTAGGAAGTTTAAATTTTGGATTAGATGAACTTGTTGGTAAAAAAGATGAAGAAATATTATCTCCAATTGGAAGAGGAATATATGCTAAATCCAAACTAATATCTGAAGAAATGTTAGTAGATATAGGCAATAAAAATTTTGTAAAAAAATCAATACCTGAAACAAAAAAGATAATTCAGAATCAAATTAAAAAATTAGAGAAAGCAAAAGAAGAGTTAAACAAAGAATTAGAGAAGATAAATACTGAATTAACAGAAGTATTTATGAAACATCAATCCTCTCACAAACATGACCAATGTGATTGTGGTGAAGAAGAATGTGATTGTAAAAAATAATTATTTTATCTTTCTTAAAAATTCCTTATATTTCATCAGGCCTAATTCAGTTATTATTCCTGAGATATATTTTCTTTTAATAAATTCAAATGCTGGATTTTTTATTTTAATGTTCTTTGGAGATTTATCCCAGACTTCATTTAAGCTTCTTTGCTCTATTTTTATTTTATCTTTTGTAAACTTCCATGAATCTGCAATTATATAAACAGGTATTTTATTTCTTGATGCTATCTCAGCAAACATTCCACTCCCAATCTTATTTATTACTCCTTTTTTTAAAAGTGCATCTGCTCCAAGAAATATTTTGTCCACGTATATTTTATCTGATTTGTCATCTTTTTTTATTGCAAAAGCAGCTGCAGAATCTACAAACATTGTAACATCAATACCATTCTTCATTAATTCTACTGCAGTCTTTCTTCCTTGGAATAAAGGTCTGGTTTCAGTGTTATAAACTTTGAATTTTTTTCCTTTTTTCTTGGAATATATTAGGGAATTAACAACATTGGTAGAATGACAGTGAGTAAATATAACATCTCCGTTATTAATCAGTTTTAAAACATGTTTATTTATCTCTTTTTGAGAAAATTCAAAATGATTTAATATCTCTTTTTTAGATACTCCTTTTTCAGCAAGATTAAGAACATAAAACATCATTGGCTCTGTTGGTCTGGAAGACATTAGTTTTTCTTTTGAATCTTTAGAGGGTAAAAGAAAATAAGCTTCAAGTGCAGCCCTTGCAACATTCTTAGCCCCTTGAATTTCTACACTCTTTATTTTTCTTACAATTTCATTGAACCTCTTTTTCTTATTCATATATTCAAGAAGTTGTTAAGATTTAAAAATACTTCTTCTAAATCCATAGAAGAAAAATCATACAATCAACAATAATTTTTAATCAAATCCTCAATTATATACCTAACATTTAAAAATTCCTTTTATTTTAAACCATTATGCTTGAAGCACTTATAAATCCAAGAAAAGCAGAGAAGGGACCATGGAAAATGTTTTTTGTGGGTCTTGTTTATGCATCTCTGTCACTTTTATTAGTACACTGGTTTTTTTCAGGAGACCCTAATTTATCAAATGCATCTGGGATGTTAGTAGTTTTGTTTTGTATAATGTTTAGTTTTCCTTTTATGTATTATATAATTAAAACTGAAGGGAGAGAAGATGAAGAAGTTGAAGGGCTATACAATGTTTGGCAAGCACACAAAGATGCAATCTACGCATTTATGGGTTTATTTTTGGGTTTTGTGGTTGCATTTTCATTTTGGAATATTGTTTTACAAGATGCAAATCTCTTAAACTTTCAAATTCAAACTTATTGTCAAATAAATCGTCCTTCAGATGTTCAAGGATGTGTTCAAGAGTATTCTTCAGCAAAAGTAAATCTAACTGGATCGTCAATAAATGGTGTTAGATTGCTCTCCATAATAGAAAATAATGTTTATGTTATGATATTTACTCTCATATTTTCGCTCATATTTGGAGCAGGAGCTTTATTTATTCTGGTCTGGAATGCTAGTGTTATAGGCGCTGCAGTGGGAATATTTACAAGATATAATGTAAGTGAAATTCCATTAGGCATAGCAAGATATGCTATACATGGGTTCCCTGAAATAGCTGCATATTTCATTACTGCTCTTGCCGGAGGAATATTTGGTGTTGGTTTAATAAAGCATGGTCTAAGAGATAAAAGATTTTTGAAAATTGTTGAAAATGTTATTTTACTTATATTCTTAGCATTAGTAATACTCATAATAGCTGCACTATTAGAAGTATATATTACACCATTAATATTCAGATAAAATTTAAAAGCTCGAAGTATATTCAATTATAATGGAGCCTTTAATTGTAATGACTGTTTTTCTTAGTTTTTTTTGTACATATTTAACATTACCTTTTTGGATAAAAAAAGCAAAACAAATTGGATTATTGTGGGAAGATATGAATAAGCCAAGAAGAGAGAAAAATGTTGCTGGTTCTGGAGGAATAATTGTAGTTATAGGGGCGATAATAGGTATATTTATGTATATTGCTATACAAACATTTTACTTTAAATCTTCAGATGGAATATCAATACAATTATTTGCTATGACTAGTACAATTTTGCTTGTAGCAGGTGTGGGATTAATAGATGATTTATTTGGATGGAAAAAAGGGGGGCTTTCAAAAAGATCTAGAATAATACTTGTAATGTTGTCTGCAATACCTTTAATGATTATTAATGCTGGAGAATCAACAATGCTCGGCATGAATTTTGGAATATTATTTCCTTTAGTTATTATCCCCTTAGGTGTTGTTGGTGCAACAACTACATTTAATTTCTTAGCAGGATTTAATGGATTAGAAGCAAGACAAGGGATAATTTTGTTGTCTGCTATGGGAATAGTTACTTACCTAACAGGAAATTCTTGGTTAACTGTTGTTGCGCTCTGTTTAGTTGCTTCACTACTTGCATTTTACATTTTTAATGCTAACCCAGCAAAAGTTTTCCCAGGAGATACATTAACTTATGCTATAGGGGCATCATTTGCTTGTATTGCTATACTTGGAAATGTAGAAAAAATTGCAATATTCTTTTTTATTCCCTACCTTTTAGAAACTATTTTAAAACTAAGAGGAGGATTGAAGAAACAAAGTTTTGGTAGGCCTAATGAAGATGGAAGTTTAGAAATGCCTTATGAAAAAATATATGGATTAGAACATCTTGCTATATACATATTAAAAAAAATAAAACCAAGCAAAAAAGTTTATGAGAACGATGTGGTATCTCTTATAAATTTATTCCAAATAATTATAATTATAATTGGTTTTGTATTATTCATAAAATTTTAACTATAAGGTTTTTAAATGACGTTTTTCTTTAATTCTAATGAAGATTAGTGGGTTGAAAGAAAAGTTTAATAATACTATAAAAATCTTAGAAAGGAAAAAAATTTTAACAATAATAACAATACTTCTTTTAATAACAATTATAGCGTTTACTGCAAATATAAGAACAAATAATATAGACAAGTTAAAAGATGTTACAACTGGTGAATATTTAACTGCTGATTTAGATGCTTTTTATTTTTTAAGATTAGCTGAGGTACTCCATGAAAATGGAAGCTACTCTGAATATGATTCTATGAGATATCCTCTACTTAAACTTCCATTCAGTAATGAACTTCTTCCATATACAATTGTATTTTTATATAAAGTTATTAAACCTTTATCAGCAGATATAACTATCAGGTACGTTGATGTTATTTATCCTGTAATATTTTTTGTGTTAGGCATGTTGGTATTCTTCTTTTTGATACTTCATCTCACAAAATCAAGAATGGTTGCTCTATTATCTAGCTTTTTCCTTGCAATAATTCCTTCGTATTTATTTAGAACAATGGCAGGAGTTTCAGACCATGAACCTCTTGGAATGTTTGCTTTTTTCTTAGCACTACTTGTATTTTCAATTTCTATGGAAAAAATAGAAAAAAAGAATTCTTGGAAAATGGCAATAATCCTCGGTATTGTTACTGGTTTCTTTACAATATTTAGTATAGCTGCTTGGAGCGGTATTGCTTTATTTGTATTGCTCATAATTCCTCTTACAATCTTTTTATTATGGATAACTAATAAAAGAAACAGTGAAGAGGGAAAGAACAATCTTAGAGAATACCTTTTGTTTTATGGATTTTGGATAATTGCATTTATTTCGCTTGGTTTTATATTTTCTTATCCTATTACTGCAATAAAAGGTTTTATCTTTAATATGAGGGGTTTAATTATTCCTTTGGTATTTGTATTTATTTTAACTGACTATGTATTAATAAATATAAAACATAAAAAGATAGAAAAATTAGGTAAAAAAAGAATATGGGTTAGCTTAATATTAACATTATTTGTTTCAATCATAATTGCTTTAATATTTAACTTAAATCTTGGTTTTTCTTTATCTAACATTGTATCTTATGTTCTTAGACCATTTGGAGGAGGAAGAACAGGTTCAACTGTAGCAGAAAATGCACTTCCATATACAGTTGATATTATAAGACAGATAGGTGCTGCATTATTTTGGATATTCTTTTTAGGTGTTATATTTGTAGGGATTGAATTTTCTAAGGGAATAGGTAAGAAAAAGAATAGAATAATATTTTCCTTATTGTGGGTATTCATGATATCTGGAATATTGTTTCATAGATATTCTACAACAGCATTGTTTAATGGAAATTCTTTTTTGAGTAAATTATTTTACATTGGAGGAATGCTTCTCTTTTTTGGATATTTTGTTTGGATATACTTTAAAGATAATATAAAAATAAAAGGCAACCAAATAATAATATTGCTATATGTATTCTTTATGACTCTATCAGGTATAAGTGCTGTAAGACTATTATTTATATTTACTCCTGTAGTTTGTTTTATATCTGCTTACTCTTTAAAAAAGATATATGATTATGCTGATAACTCAAAAGATGAAATTGTAAAAGTAATTCTTTATGCTGTTTTAATTGGAATAATAATACTCTTAATATTTACATCTGTTGCTTATATTAAATCAATAAAAGTTCAATCAAGTCAAATAGGTTCATCTGCAAATGAACAGTGGCAACATTCTATGAAATGGATAAGGGAAAATACTGAACCAAATGATATATTTGTACATTGGTGGGATTATGGTTATTGGGTTCAATACATGGGGGAGAGACCTACTGTTACTGATGGAGGACATGGAAATGGATATTGGGATCACTTAATAGGAAGATATCTACTTACAACACCTTATCCAGAAACTGCATTAAGCTTTATGAAAGCTCAAAATGTTTCATATCTTTTAATTGACCCTACAGATATTGGAAAATATTCTGCTTATAGTAGTATTGGAAGTAATGTTAAGGGAGATGATAGATTTTCATTTATACCAACAATGATTTCTAGTAAGAGTCAGATGCAAGAAACAAAGAATGGAATAATACGTGTTTACCAAGGAGGATATGGTTTAGATGGAGATATTCTTTATGAAGAAGATGGTAAAAAAATATTCCTCCCAATGGAGAATTCTGGAATAGCGGGAGTAATAGTAGAAAAAGAGAATGGCAAGTTTAACCAGCCAATAGTTGCTTATGTTTACAATGGAAACCAAGTAAATATCCCTATGAGATATTTATATTACAATGGGACAATCTATGATTTCAAAAATGGTACAAATTCTGGAATTTATATAATCCCTCAAATAAGTCAAGTTAATAATGCATTACAATTAGATGAAGAGGGTGCTTTAATTTATCTTTCTCCAAAAGTAATTGATAGTTTAGTTGCACAAGTTTATTTGATGAATGACCCTCTAAAAAGATATAATAATAGTTTAAAGTTAGAACACTCTGAACCAGACCCTCTAAAAACATATTTAGAGATGTATTCAACTATGAAGATAAATGAATTCTTCTACTTAGGTGGAATTAGAGGACCACTTAAAATATGGTCTGTGCACCCTTCTGAAAGAATAATTGCTAGAGAAGAATTTACAAAAGTTTCTGGAGAATATGCTGAATTAGATAATTTAACATTTATAAGATGAAAAAGAAAATAGCTATCTTTCACCCTTGGATAAAAAGCAGAGGGGGTGCAGAGAAAACTGTGCTTGAATTATTAAAAAACTTCAAAGGTTCTGAATTATATACTTGGGTATATGAAAAAGATAATACTTTTGAAGAATTTAAAAAATACAAGATAAATGTTATAGGAAATAATTTTTTTAGAAGATTTTCTCATTCAAATATATTAAGAGGATTATTTTTAATAAGTTCTTTTTCCTCTAAAATACCTTTAGAGAAATATGATTTATTTTTAATTTCAACTTCAGGTGTTGGAGAATTTATATTATTCAAGAATTATAAACCTGGAAAAACATATGCATATGTTCATACTCCACTTAGAGATGCAGATAAAGATATTATAAATTGGAATCTAAAAAATAAACACAGAAATATAATTTCTAAAACAATTTATTTATTAGCTGTAAATGTGTATAAAACATTAGAAAAAATTTCTTGGAAAAGAATAGATCATGCAATATTCAATTCAGAATTAAGTCTAGAAAGAGCAAAGAAAAGAAACTTGATAAAAAATAAAAAATTTAGTGTAGTTTATCCTCCAACAGATATAAACAGAACAGAAAAAATAAAAACACAAAGAAAAAATTATTTTTTATATCCTTCACGAATAAATCCTCCTAAAAGACAGGATTTATTGATAAAGGCATGGAAAATATTTTCTAAAAAACATCCAAATGAAAAACTAATAATTGCTGGAAATCTGGAGAATAAAAAATACTATCAAGAATTAAAGAGATTATCTGAAGGATTTAAGAATATTGAAATAAAAACAAATCTAAACAATAATGATTTCTTGAAATTATATGAAGAAAGCAAAGCAGTAATATTTGTTCCATTTATGGAGGATTTTGGAATAGTTCCTTTTGAAGCATTAAGTTTAGGTAAACCATTAATTGCAGTAGATAAAGGAGGATATTATGATTTAGTCAAGAAAATACCTCAATATTATCCAATTAAAGAAGTATACTCTGAAGATAAGATGATAATTGAGATAAATAAGACATTGGAAAATTTTATGAAGTCAAGAGTAAAACCAAAAAAAATAACTAACTTAGTCTCAAACACAACTAATTTTATAAATAAAATTAGCGAGATATTAGAATGAAAGAGAAACTTGTATCTGTAAACATACCAACCTATAACTCTGAGAGTACTCTGGAACAATGTTTAAAGGCAGTTAAAAATCAGACTTACAAAAATATTGAGATTATTATAGTTGATAGCTACAGCAAGGATAGAACTCTGGAGATTGCTAAAAAATTCAATGCTAAAGTGATTATGTGCAAAGGAAAACTCTTGGAAGCTAGAATTTTGGGAACTGAAAAAAGTAAAGGAGAATATGTTTTATTACTTGATTCAGATCAAATATTAGAAAAAACTGCAATAGAAAGAGCAGTTGAGAAAATGAAAGATTATGATAGTTTATGGTTTTGGGAAAGAGCTTACAATAGAAAAAAATTCTTACCTTCATTATATGATGCAGATAGAATGCTTGTTCAAACATACTGGAGACCAGACGATGATATTGTATTGCCAAGATTCTTTAAAAGAAAATTGTTAATGAAAGCTCACAGCAAAATACCTAAAGAGCATATAAACATATGTGCTGCGCAAGACCACATAATTACATGGCATGAATTCAAACAACTAACAAACAAAAATGGTATGATAAAAGATGCTGTAGAACATATGGAACCAGATACATTAAAATCATTATTTAAAAAACAGTGGAGATGGGGAAAAACTACAAGAGATTTTTATAAAACAGGGCTTTACAGAGAATTAATAACTAAAAAAGACAGATTTAGAAGATTTAAATTTAAACACTTAAAATGGAGTCTTAAAAGTTTCCTATTAAGGATATTAAGAGGAATACCTTATAAGTTAGGATATTGGTTTGGGTAAAAATTACAAAAAATTTGGATGTTTATCCCTAGAGAGATTAGGAAAGCTATTTATTAGATTAAAAGAATCTTCTTTATTTTCTGTGTGTATTGTTTTAAGGTATCTTAATGTCTCATTTAACTTTCCATTTTGACAAAATACTCCACACCCTTTTGAATTAATCTCTTTTTCTATCTCTAACTTTCTTTGACTATTATAAATCTCTTTAAAAGACTTTTCTTTAATATTTCCAAGCAAGTAATCTTTATTATCTCTAAGATTCTTACAGAATGCAACATCTCCATTTGCAGTGATAGCAGTTACAAAATTATGGACATAACAATTGGATTTTTCTTTTTCTGAAATTGATAATTCTCTTTCTCCAGAATCTCTAAATCTGGTTCCAGCATCTCCATACTTATCTTTAGTATATTGTGCGACCAAGACTCTAAAAGTATTATCTTCTAAATTTTTTTTAGCTTTCTCAAAAAGAGGAACTACTTCTTTATCCCACCAAGAAAAATCTTCAGAACCCATTCTTATATCTGGTTTTCCTTGATAATAATCTAACCCGATATTCTTTGCTAATAATGCTTCAGAATATAACTCATTATAGTTGTCTTTAACAACTAGTTGACTAACTCCTAAGGTAGTATTGCTATTTAATTTCTCTTTAAAATTCTTCAATAGATTTAATCCATTGACAACATCGTCAAATTTTTTAATTCCGTGACATTTATAAAAAGTATATGGAGTAGCTGCACCTAAGCTTACTCTTACCCATTCGCAATTTTCAACTAGCGTCTTTGCTATAAATTCATCTATTAAAACACCGTTAGTAAATATCCCGTTTTGTATGCCTAAAGAAGAAGCTAATTTCATTGATTCTGGAACATATTTATTTGTTAAGGGTTCTCCTCCCCCTGTCCAATTTATGCTTTTAACTCCTGCATCTGCTAAATCATAAATTATTTTTTCTAGAAGTTCTCTAGACATTTTAGTCCTATCTTTTCTGTGATCTTCCCAACAACACCACATACACTTTTCATTGCAAGAATTACTTGGATCTATTTCTATGTTTATTGGATAAACAATTTTACCTTCTAAAAAATAAAATAGCCTCTCCTTGTTAGAAAATATCTTTTTATCAATCTCGAATATATCCAACCCCATCTTTAATATTCCTCCATTTAATTGTATTCAAGGATAAATCCTTTGGTAAGTTCAATCCAGTCTCATGGATAGTTATCTTTCCAACAAACGGATTTAATTTTTTTGCTAGATTATATAACAATTCTCTTTCTCCTCCAATATGTAAAATACCCTCTAAATCTAAATCTACAGCCAAAAGAATTTCTTTTGCTAAATTATTTACAGGCATTCGTGTAGTGTATTGATCTGTGAGTGCTTTAGGGTAAGGAAAAGAATCTTTAGGTAAAAAAGATGATCTAATTATCAAGTGTGAAGGAACCATCCCTACAAAACATTCTCCTGCAAACTTTGTAAAAGAATAATAATTCAAGGGATTTGGTATATCCTCTTCTGAATAATTACCTTTTCTTCCATCAAAAACAGTGTCTGTACTCATATAAATCATTTTTATATTGTTATTTAAACATAATTGAGAGATATTTTTTGTTGCTAGAACATTGGTTAAATATGCCTTCTCTCTATTTTCTTCACATTTTCTCGCACCAACTAGTGCTGCAAGATGAATTACTTGGTTTGGTTTTTCTCTCTCAAAAAATCTATTCAATTTATTAAAATCAGTAATATCTAATTCAGAATGAGAAGGGGAGAGTAAACTATCCCTATGTGAAAGTATCTCTTTTCCTAAAACCCCTGTAGAACCGAGAACAAGTGTTTTTTTAACCATTTGAAACAAAAAATTAAGAACTTTAAAAAGATTATTGCGAAAAAGGATAATCTGAAATAACTTTTAGTTTATACAAAAGGATTTAAATGAAAAATAAGATTAATTAATATGAAGATATTAGAAGTTAAAGAGTTGGAAATTCCAGACATAAGGGTTATAAGATTTTCTAAATTTAAAGACCATAGAGGATACTTTATGGAACATTTTAGAAGAAGTGATATACAAGGATTGGGAATTAAATCCTTAGAAAATGTAAATTTTGTTCAAGGAAATCAAAGTTATTCAAAAAGGGGGGTTATTAGAGGTATGCATTTTCAATGGAACCCCTATATGGGTAAGATGGTTAGAACTTTATCTGGAAATATGACTGATTTAGTTCTAGATATAAGAAAAGGTTCTCCTAATTTTGGGAAGATGATTGGTTATGAGATGCCTTCCTTAGATAAAAAAGATTACGATGAATGGATTTGGGTTCCTCCTGGATTTGCTCATGGAAACTTTTATCTTAAAAATTCTAAAATAGAATACTTATGTTCTGGGGAATATAGTCCTGGATGTGAAGCGGGAATATCTCCTTTAGCTAAAGATATAGATTGGTCATTATGTAATCCAAAAATAAAAAAGAACTTTGATTTAATCTCTTTAAATAATAGTTTAATGACTGATAAAGATAGAAATGGATTCACTATAGAAGAATGGAATAAAAACGAAAAATCAGATAAATTTATTTATAAAGAATTAAAAAATTTAGACTTATTTTAAAATGATTTTAGAGGACAAGATACTCTTTACAGGAGGAAGCGGGTTATTGGGGGGAGAGATTAAAAAATTAATCCCAAATGCATATTTCCCTTCCCATCAAGAATTCGATATTGAAAATTACAGCCAAATGAAAGAATATCTTAAAGGAAAAGAAATAAATCAGATAATCCATGCTGCAGCATTTACTTCTCCTCCAAAAGTAGAGAAGGACCCTATTAAAGGGATAGATACGAACATAATTGGAACTTCAAATGTAGTTAAATTGGCTTTTGAAAATAATTCAAAATTAATATACATATCCACAGATTATGTATTTTCAGGCGAAAAGGGGAATTATTCTGAAGAAGATGCGCTTTATCCTGTGAATAAATATGCTTGGTCTAAATTAGGAGGAGAATGTGCTGTTAGAATGTATGATAATTCTTTGATAATAAGAACTTCCTTTGGTCCAAATAAATTTCCATATGAAAAGGCATTTATAGATCAATGGACAAGTAGAGAAAGTGTTTCAGAAATATCTAAAAAGATAATTAATTTACTAAACAAAGATGTTTTTGGAATTATTCATCTTGGTGGTCCAAGAAGAACAGTTTTTGAATATGCAAAAAGTCTTGATAAATCTAAAGATATAGGAAAAAGGTCAATCAAAGAAATGGACCTTAATTTCCCAAAAGATACTTCATTAGACTCTAAAAAATATAATTTGTTGATGGGAGAAATAAAATGAAGATACTTGCAGCAGGAGGAGCAGGATATATTGGTTCTAGTTTAATACCTGAACTTCAAGAAAGAGGGTATGATGTGGATGTTGTTGACTTATTGTGGTTTGGCAACCATCTACCTGAAAAGACAAATGTAGTAAAAAAAGATATATTTGAGTTAGATAAAAAAGATTTAGAAAAATATGAGCAAATAATATTCTTAGCTGGATTGTCTAATGACCCGATGGCAGAATTCTCACCTAAAAAAAATTTTATTTATAATGCAGCACTTCCATCTTACTTAGCATACCAATCTAAAAAAGCAGGTGTTAAAAGATTTATATATGCTTCTTCTTGTTCAATTTATGGATATACCGTAGATGAGCTTTATGATGAAAATTCTCCTGCAACTTGCGACTATCCTTATGGAATTTCTAAATTACAGGGAGAAAACGGATGTTTAAAAATGCAAGATAATGATTTTTCGGTTATAGCATTAAGACAGGGAACAGTTTCAGGATATAGCCCAAGGATGAGAACAGATTTAATTGTAAATACAATGTTTAAAACTTCTATGCTAGAAAAGAAAATAACTATAAATAATCCTTCAATATGGAGACCAATATTGGATATAAGAGATGCTGTTAATGCCTATTTAAGAGCGATTCAAGCAAATTATAAAATAAGTGGACCATTTAATGTTGCCTCTGGAAATTACACTGTTGGACAAGTAGGAGATTTGGTGAAAGAAGAGATTGAAAAGAGAACCAAAGAAAAAATAAATATGGAAATAAAGAATATTCAAGATTTTAGAAATTATAAAGTATCTACAGAAAAAGCAAGAGTAATTTTAGGATTTATCCCAAAATATTCTGTACAAGAAACTATAGACCATTTATTTGAAAATAAAGATAAAATTGGGCATATTGGAAATCCAGATTATCAAAATATAAATATGTTTAAAAGATTAGAAGAGTAAATATTTTTTTAAAACACTAATTTTTAAAAACAAACGATTTATCTCATAATTATGGAAAAAAAAGTAGCGATAATAATACTTACTTGTAACCAGAAAAAGATGCTTGAAGAGACTCTTGAATCTTTGATAAAAAAGATGAATTATAAAAATTATAAAATTTTTCTTGTAGATAATGGAAGTGCAGATAGGCATGATTTAATGGTAAAAAAAGAATTCCCAAAAGTAGATATTACCAGAAATAAAGAGAATTTAGGATTTTCTAAAGCAAATAATATAGGTATAAAAAAGGCTTCAAAATATTACAATCCAGAATACTTTTTATTGATGAATGACGATATGGAAGTATCTGATAAAGATTTCTTGAAAAAGATGATTAAAGTTGCAGAACAAGATTCAAAAATAGGAGTGGTCGGATGTCAGCAGATATATCCAGATGGAACTATGCAAGATGTGGGAGGGTATTTTAGAAAATGGAATCTAACTAAGATATTAAAGTTTAAGCAAGGAGAGATACTTGATGTAGATTTATTTATGGGTTCATGTATGTTAATTAAGAAAGAAGTAATAAAGAAGATTGGGGGATTAGATGAGGGATTTACTCCTTTCTTATTAGAAGATTCTGATTATTGTTTAACTGCAAAAAAAGCAGGATATTTGGTTAAAGTTGTTACAGACACCAAGATAATCCATAAGAAAAGTAAGACAGTAAACTCATTTACAAACAGCAAACATATGTTTGTTAGGTTCAAAAATGATATATATTTTTCTATTAAACATATGACCTTGAAGTATGCTCTTTTTAGGATATTTATTTATCTACCTCTTGTAGCAGTATTTAGAAAAAAGCGCGATGAAGAGAGACTAAGTAATCTCAGAAATTTTGCTTTTAGAAAAGAAGCAATAAATAATATATTCTTGTTAATCGGAGCATATTTTTATTCATTAACAAATATAGGTAAAATAAAAAATAAAAATTATGATAAAAAAAACATTAAGAAAAATTAGAAGTACGAGAATAGGATATAATATTGGTAGAAAGATATTATCTACTCCTCTAATTGTTAATAGTTCTGTATACGATAAGTCATATAATAAAAAAATAAGAAAAACTATAAACAAATTAGAAAAAGAATATCCAACTGGAGTAGATATTGGAACAACTAATCTTTGTAATGCTGCATGCATAATGTGTCCTCATTCAAAATTAAAGAAGATGGGTACTATGGATATGAATCTTTATAAAAAAATAATAGACAATTGTGCTAAATTAAACATAAAAACAATTACACTCTCGTTTTTCGGTGAACCGTTTTTAGATAAAACTATAATTGAGAAGATAAAATATGCAAAACAAAAAGGAATGGATGTGGGATTTTATTCAAATGCTTCACTTCTTACTGAAGAATTATCAAAAGGGATAATAAATGCAAGATTGGATAGTATAACGATAAGTTTTGATGGGGCAACTAAAGAAACTTATGAAAAAATAAGAAAAAATCTGAAATTTGAGATAACAAAGAAGAATGTTCTTGGACTCATAAATGCTAAAAAGAAACTTAATAAGAAAAACCCAAAAGTAAATCTGGTTTTAGTTGAATTGGAGGAGAACAAGGGAGAAATAAAACAATTTTATAAATACTGGAAAGGGAAAGTAGATAGCATAAATATTATTAATATGAGGAACTGGGCTAATGAAATTCAAAAAGAAGGAACAAAGGAAAGTTTTCACTTTAATAAGAAAATAAGCAGGAAACCATGTGCATTAATCTGGTCAAAGATGGTTGTAGATTGGAATGGAGATGTTGTTTTATGTTGTGATGATTGGAATCACTCAACTGTTTTGGGTAATTTAAAAAATCAAACAATAGAAGAGATATGGAAAGGAGAAAAATTGAGGAAGATACGTGAAGCACATATTAAAGGGGAATTTTATAAAGTTCCGTTATGTTCTGGGTGCAATAAAAAATCTGTATGGTGGTGGTATTAAATATGCCAGACAAAAAAATAAAAATTTGTTTTATTGGGGCTAATCCTTATTTTAATGGGGGAATTGGATTATATCAAAAGAATTTAATTAAATATATAAAAGAGAACAAAAATGCAGAAATTGATGTAATTTACTTTGGTAAAAAAGCAGAAGTTATTGAAGACAAAGGAGTAAAATATATTCAAATAAAAAATAATTTTCCTTACCCTTTAGATCAAATAATAGATAATAGAAAGATAATTAATTATCTGAAAAATAATAATTATGACATAATTAATTCTCATGCTTTGTGGGGATTTTGGATGAACTTTTATAAAAAAAGAAAATATCAAAAATTAGTGCACACCTACCATGGAGTAACTTATAATTATTTTAAAGTGCATATAAGGAGATTCTCTATATTAAAGAAAATTCTTTTCTCACCTATGATTCTTTTTGGATATATTCTGGAAAAGCCACCTATTAAAAAAGCAGATGAGATAATTTCTGTTTCTCAAAAAGTAAAAAATCAACTTAATGAAGCTTATAATTGCAAAAGAAAAATAAATGTAATAAGAACAGGAGTTGATTTAAAAGAATTTAAACCAAGAGATAAAGAAAAAATAAGAAAAAAACTTAATTTGGAGAATGATAAATTATATGGATTGTATATTGGTAAAGGGGGTTATTGGATAAAAGGATTAGATAGAGCAATAAAAATATCTGAAGAGATTTACAAAAAAGATAGAAATTATAGAATGATTATTGTTGGTGCAGATTATAAAAAAATAAAAGATTTCATAAAAAAAGACTTCATAATCTATTTAGAAAAAGTAGATAGAGAGGAAATTAAATATTATTATAATGTTTCAGATTTTCTTTTTTATCTTTCAAGATATGATGGAGGAGCCCCAACATTAGTTGTATCTGAAGCTATGGCTTCTGGATGTCCGATAATATTTTCTAAAGATTCTCAACAAGAGATAATAAAAGATAAAGAGAATGGTATAATAATAGACAAATTTAATATTGAGAGTTCTGAAATTATAATGGAAATATTAAAAGACAGGAAATTAAAAGAGAAGATTATAAAAAATGAAATAAGAACAATAAAAGATATTTCTATAGATAATTGGGGGGAAGAATATATAAAAATCCTAAGAATAAACTAAAAGTAAAGGTATTCTTTATTACATAAAAATATTTAAAGATGTTGCAAAGTCGGGAATATATAAAATGTCAAATAAAAAAGAACTGGTAATTGAATTAGTATTGGAAAATAAGTGAAGCAGACATTTAGAGGACAACTATCTATTTTCCCAAAGTAGATATTGGCTAGAAAAATTAAAATGGAAGGAAAATTTAAACTTGAAAGAAAAGTAGCAATAGTCATCTCTACATATAGTCAGAAGGATT
>Ga0208195_1002542_pt1 | contig 16916 bp, 15 predicted proteins | sample AD_UKC077_MetaG_FD_184441 | JGI IMG/M metagenome (GOLD analysis project Ga0208195, IMG submission 184441) | Active sludge microbial communities of municipal wastewater-treating anaerobic digesters from USA - AD_UKC077_MetaG (SPAdes) (version 2) | ecosystem: Engineered > Bioreactor > Anaerobic >...
AGGAGATCGGGCTCACCTTTGCTTCTGCCCTGCGATCGTTTCTGAGACAGGACCCGGACATCATCCTCGTAGGCGAGATCCGTGACTTCGAAACCGCCGAAATCGGCATCAAGGCGGCCCTGACCGGTCACCTCGTACTCTCTACCCTCCATACCAATGATGCACCTTCCACGATCAACCGTCTGCTCAACATGGGCATCGAGCCCTTCCTTGTGGCCTCGTCGGTCAACCTGATCGTGGCCCAGAGGCTTGCGCGAAAGGTCTGCAACGCGTGCAGGGAGCGGGATGACGTCGCGATCGAGACCCTCATCCAGATGGGCATGGACCCTGAGACCGCAAACACGGCAGAATGCACGCGGGGCAGAGGATGTCCTTCCTGCGGGAATACCGGGTTCAAGGGCAGGGTGGCCCTCTACGAGGTAATGCCCATCACAGACGCGGTGCGCGAGCTGATCCTGATGGGCGCATCATCGAATGAAATCAAAAGCGAAGCCATTAACCAGGGAATGAAGACCCTGCGCCAGAGCGGTCTCACAAAGATCCTCGATGGTACCATATCGGTCTCGGAAATCCTGCGAACCACAATGGCGGATTAATACAGGAGGAACCCTTGGAGCACAGTATCTACGATCTCCTCAAAGTAATGGTGGAGAAAGGCGCTTCTGACTTGCACATCACAACCGGCTCGGCTCCGCAGGTACGGGTGCGGGGGGATCTCTATCCCCTTGAGGCGCCCGTCATGGATCCCCAGACAACCAGACAGCTCCTCTACTCGATCCTGACCGAGGCCCAGAAGCACAAGTTTGAAGAAGAGCTGGAGCTGGATCTGTCCTTCGGGATCAAGGGGCTCGCCCGGTTCAGGGCCAACATATTCATCCAGCGGGGCGCAGTCGCCGGGGTCTTCAGGCTGATCCCATACGATATCGTGCCCCTGGAAAGTTTGGGTCTTCCCAATGTGGTCTCGCGGCTCACCACTTTCCCCCGTGGCCTCGTCCTGGTCACCGGTCCCACGGGAAGCGGGAAATCGACGACCCTGGCATCGTTTCTCGACAAGATCAATACAGACCGGCACGATCACATCGTCACCATTGAGGACCCCATCGAATTCGTGCACAAGCATAAAGGCTGCATCGTGAACCAGCGCGAGGTGGGCGCCGACACCAAAAACTTCACCAATGCGCTGAAGTATATCCTCAGGCAGGATCCCGATGTGGTGTTCATCGGTGAGATGCGTGACCTGGAGACCATGCAGGCTGCGCTCACCATCGCCGAGACCGGTCACCTGGTGTTCGCCACACTCCATACCAATTCCGCGGTCCAGACCATAAACCGTGTCGTGGATGCCTTCCCTGCCCACCAGCAGTCACAGGTCAGGGCCCAGCTCTCGTTTGTCCTGGAAGCGGTGATCTCGCAGCAGCTCCTGCCCAGGGCGGACGGCAAGGGCCGGGTGCTGGCCGCAGAGCTGATGATATCAACGCCGGCCATCAGAAACCTGATCCGGGAGGACAAGATCCACCAGATCTATTCCCAGATGCAGGTGGGCCAGGGCAAACACGGGATGCAGACCATGAATCAGGCCCTGCTCGCACTCTTTCTGCGCAAGTTCATATCCCTTGACGATGCCCTGGGATGGTCCATGGATCCCGACGAGCTCAGACAGATGATGGCCTCCCCCAGCCAGTCCAGAGGCGCATCCCACAGCCGCTAGGGAAAGGAGACAGATCATGCCGGTTTTTGTTTGGGAAGGCAAACTCGCCAATGGAACCATAAAGAAAGGGGAGATCGAGGCGGATTCCAAGGCCTCGGTACAGCTTCTGCTCAAACGGCAGAAGGTCCTCCCCACCAAGATCAAGACCAAGCCGAAGCAGATCGTGCTCTTCGAGCAGAAGATCAAGACCAAGGAGATCGTCATCTTCACCCGGCAGTTTGCAACCATGATCAATGCAGGCCTGCCTCTGGTGCAGTGCCTCGATATCCTTTCTTCCCAGCAGGCCAACCCGACTTTCAAGAAGGTGCTTACCCAGATAAAAACCGATGTCGAGGGCGGCAGCACCTTTGCCGACGCCCTGGGGAAACATCCCAAGGTGTTCGACGGCCTGTATGTCAACCTCGTTGCAGCAGGAGAGATCGGCGGTGTTCTCGATACGGTTCTCATCCGGCTCGCGGTGTATATGGAGAAGGCCGAGGCGCTCAAGGCCAAGGTAAAGAGCGCCATGACCTATCCCATCATCGTGCTCTGCGTGGCGTTCGGCGTGGTGGCGGTCCTGATGATCTTCGTGATCCCTACGTTCAAGGACATGTTCGAGCAGTTCGGCTCGGCTCTTCCCGGTCCCACCCAGCTGGTCGTGGACATGAGCCATTTCTTCCGCAGCTACTGGTGGGCGATGTTCGGATCGATCATCATCTTCATCATCGCCTTCAAGTGGGCCGGAAAACAGGAGAAGGGGCGTTACTACATCGACAACGCCCTGCTCAAGCTCCCGATCTTCGGGCCGCTCATCAAGAAGGTCGCGGTGGCAAAGTTCACCAGGACCTTGGGGACCATGATCTCTTCGGGCGTCCCGATCATGGACGGCCTCGATATCACCTCCCGGACCGCGGGCAACGTGATCATCGAAAAGGCCATAAGGGCGGTCAGGAGCGCCATCAGCGAGGGCCAGTCCATGGCCGAGCCCCTGGCGCAGGCCGGGATCTTCCCGGGCATGGTAGTGCAGATGATCTCCGTGGGTGAGGCCACGGGCGCCATGGACCAGATGCTCTCCAAGATCGCCGACTTCTACGATGAGGAAGTGGACGCTGCGGTGGATGCCCTCACCTCGTCTCTTGAGCCCATGCTCATGGTGTTCCTGGGCGGCATCATCGGCTTTGTGGTTGTGGCCATGTACCTGCCCATATTCAAGATGGCCGGAAGCGTCTGACGAAAAGGCCTTAAAACCCTGGAGAAAAGAGCCCGGAAGGCATCAGGTCCTTCCGGGCTCTTCCCTGTTGTTTTCCACATACCTGTTGACCTCCCCTGCCCTGCACCGGTAAGGAAATCGGATGCAGACGGAAAGGAGGCGATATCCCGGCAATGAGTGAGAGGATACGGGTTCCCGTCCGGAGAAAGGGCCTGTTGTCATGAGCATATTCGAGGTCATCATGCTGGTCTGTTTCGGAGCGGCCTGGCCATCCTCCATTTACAAATCCTATATCTCCCGCACCGCGCGGGGCAAGAGCGTGATCTTTCTTGTCATCGTCCTTGCCGGATACTGCGCGGGCATGCTCCACAAGCTGTTCTTCAGCCTCGACTGGGTGATTCTGCTCTATCTGCTCAACGGGCTCATGATCACCGCAGACATCCTCCTGTATATCAGGAACGCTCGATTCGACAGGCGTGCGGCAGGTCAGGACGCCCGGTCCCCGGTCTGAAAAACGGCGGGCCCGGGGACATGAGCTCGGTCAGGATGGAAAGCTCCGGGCCACCTCAGTCCGTGCCTGCGAGGTCCCGGAAAGAGACGAGCCTGATATTGCGCCTCTTGACTGCGCTCGTAAAGGCCTCAGAGAAGAGCGTCTGCATCTCGCGCTCCCTCCATGGGTCTCCCCCCCGTGCGGGGTGCACCACCAGTTCCGCGGGAAACGTTGCTATCTCACCGATCCTGCCCGCGCCTTCAGCCATGGTGCGGCAGAAGAAGACACCCTCGCCTTTCATGCGCTCCTCCATCCGCCTGTACAAAGACGGGTCAAAGGGTATGGGCTCTCTGGTGGTGAGGGCGTATCCGGTCCTGCTATGCCGTATCGCGGGTATCCGGTATTCCTTCACGAGCGCCATCAGCTCGGAAAATATCGGGTAAAACCCGTGCACGTGATGGTGGGTGTCGATATGCGATGGGGTAAGGCCCAAGGCCAAGAACTTCTCGATCTGCCGGCGTGCGTCTTCGCGGCAGCGTGCCAGGAGTGCCGGGTCATGAACAAGCTCCATGAGCTCGCTGCGCGAGAAGCGCTCTCTGCCCGGCGAGCTCCATCCCAGATGTCCGTCGAGAAGGATATGGAGACCCGCGCTCTTGCAGCCTGTTTCCCTGAGCCTTTCAACAGCATCAAGGGCATGGGGGGCATCGACCAGCATGGACACGTCGCTGATCACGCCCTGTGCAAGCCCGGCGAAAACACCCTCATTGATTTCCCGGCTCAGCCCCAGATCGTCCGCATTGACTATAACAGAGCACCTCATACATCCCGGTGCCACTGGAGGCGTACAAACCGTTCGCCCTCCGAGTATTTGATGGCGAAATCGCCGTCGTACGCCCGATGAAGGGCCTCACCGATACGGCGCGCCAGATGGTCATCGGTGAGACTCACCCGGATCCGGTCTCCCTCGTTTGAAAAATCAATGACCTTCTTCAGCGGGGACCGCGCCTCCTCTTCCTTGACCACGTTCTGGATGAGATTCACGATCTCTCTTCTGTGGCTGCTCAGATACTTCCCGGAAACCCGGATCTCTCCTGCGGGGAAATTGTCGCGTATCCGCCTGCAGGCCGAACAGAGCTGCGGCTCCCGGAAGGTATCGCCTTTGTCCGGCCATCTCCACCTCCCCTGATGGTAGAGGGCCTGGCATCGAGGGCAATACATGCCCTCGGTATACTTCCGTCCGTTATTGTATGGATCATGTGATTTTTGCTGGATGATTCTGTCTAAACGCATACTCCCTCCCTTTATTCCGTAATACTAATGGTAGGTACGGCCTTCAAAAAATGCAAGGGGACCAGGGCATGAATGGATGGCGATGAAACCGGTACGATACCCGGAGAGCGACCGGCACTCATCCTGCGTAATCTGCCTGAATATCCGCTCTCTAACGGATGAGGATCGATCCGCTTGCGAGTTCCCTGAGCGCACCCGCGGCATTGATCAGGAGGTGCCCGTCTTCGTTCAGGTCCACGATCGAGCAGGGGACACCATCTTCTGTCAGAAGCTCGTGCGTTTTCAGGAGCCCGTGCTTGAGGTAGTTTCTCCGGACAGGGCCGAACCCCTGGCTGGTGAAGAGAGCGAGCCATCTGTCCAGGGCTTCGACAGCCCTGTGGAGCACCAGCTCTTTGGGCACCTCGCGTCCCATGACCAGGGCCAGCGACGTGGCCTTTGATTCGAGGCCGGCAGGCCAGGCGGTCTGATTCACATTGATGCCCATGCCCACGGCTGTGATCCCCTTTCGCGCCTCGCAGAGAATGCCGCAGATCTTTCTTCCCTGCACGATCAGGTCGTTGGGCCACTTGATCTCGACGGGAAAATCATTGCCGGCGACCCCTGCCAGGGCCTCTCTGATCGCTGCCCCGGCTACCAGTGACAACCGGGGATCGGCCATGCCCACCGTAAGGGTCGCATAGAGATTCGCTCCTGGCGGAGAGAACCAGGACCTGCCGTTTCTGCCCCTGCCCTCTGTCTGCTCGGATGCGGTCACCAAAAGGCCGGCCCTGTCCGAATCAAGGGCAAGGGTGTTCGTGGAACTCACGCACAAAAGATCCACGACCTCCTGTACGATTGCGGGAAAGGGTGTGACCGCCATTATCCCTCGAGCAGTTCGCGCGCCTTGAGCAGCTTCTCCAGCTTGAACTCGAGCTCTTCCTTGATCTGCCTCTGCTCGGCAACGACCGCAGGATCGGCCTTTTGAAGGAAGCCTTCGTTGGAGAGCTTCTTGCGCTTGCCTTCCAGCTCCTTTTCCATCTTCCCCATCTGCTTGGAAAGGCGCTCCTTCTCCTTATCGATATCGATCACGCCCTCCAGGGGCACATAGACCTCGGCCTCTGCCGTAACCGCCAGGGCGCAGCGCTTTGGCCGGGACGCGCCTTCCGGAATGAAGCCGATGGAGCGCACCCTTGCCAGGTCCCTGACAAAGAAGCCGTAGGTGTCCACGGCCGCCTCGATCTCTTTCGACTTCATGCGCAGCACCACGTCGAGCTGCGCGGACGGCGGAATGTTCGTCTCGCCTCGGATGCTCCTCACCCCGGTGATGATGTCGATGATATACCCCATCTCCCGGGCTTTTTCAGGGAAATCCAGAGCCTTTTCGACCTTGGGGTACGCGGCCGTGACAATGGACCTGCCTCCCCTGCCGGGCAGGTGTTGCCAGATCTCTTCGGTCACAAAGGGAATGACGGGGTGCAGAAGCTTCAGCACGGACTTCAGCACGTGCCACAGAACCCACCGGGTCACGGGGACTGCATCGGTGTTCAGCAGGGGTTTGGAGAGCTCGATGTACCAGTCGCAGAACTGGTGCCAGGTGAACTGGTAGAGCCTGTCGGCCGCGTCATTGAAACGGTATTCCTCCAAGGCGGTCCGGGTGGCCTCGACCGTCTTGTTGAGCTCGGTCAGGATCCAGGCGTCGGCAAGGCTGAAGTCCGCCTCAGCGGGAGACACGCTCCGGGGATCGAAGCCCTCGGTGTTCGCCAGGACAAACTTGCCCGCGTTCCAGATCTTGTTGATGAAGAAGCGGTATCCCTGGATGCGCTTGTCGCTGATCCTCACGTCCCTGCCCATGGCAGCAAACGCAGTGAGCGCGAACCGGAACGCATCGGCCCCGTATTTGTCCATCTCGATGATGGGATCAACGATGTTGCCCTTTGACTTGCTCATCTTCTGGCCCTGCTCGTCGCGGACCAGGGCGTGCAGGTACACGTCGTAGAAGGGCACCTTGCCCATGAATTTCAGCCCCATCATCATCATCCGGGCCACCCAGAAAAAGAGGATGTCGAACCCGGTGATGAGCACGTTGGTGGGATAGAATTTCTCCAGTGTCCTGGTCTTCTCGGGCCAGCCCATGGTGGAAAACGGCCACAGCCCGGAAGAAAACCAGGTGTCGAGCACGTCGGTCTCCTGCCGGAGCCTGTCAGACTTGCAGTGAGGACAGGACACGGGGCCCTCTTCGCTCACGATGACCTCGCCGCAGTCTTCGCAATACCAGGCAGGGATGCGGTGGCCCCACCAGATCTGGCGCGAGATGCACCAGTCGCGGATGTTGTACATCCACTCATAGTAGGTCTTTTCCCACTGTTTGGGGATGATTCGGGTCCTGCTCTCCTTCACGGCCCTGATGGCCTCGTCGGCCAGGGGTTTGGTGTTGACGAACCACTGCTTCGACAGGTAGGGCTCGATAACGGTCTTGCACCGGTAGCACTTGCCCACGGGCACTGTGTAGGGGGTCTTGTCGATGAGATAGCCCTGCTCCTGAAGGTCCTCTTCCAGCTTTCTCCTGCACGCGAAGCGGTCCATCCCCTGGTAGGGGCCCGCGTTTTCGTTCATGACCCCGGACTCGTCCATGATCACGATGATATCGAGACCGTGTCTGAGCCCGAGCTCATAGTCGTTGAGGTCGTGGGCCGGGGTGATCTTCACCGCGCCGGTGCCGAACTCTTTATCCACCACGGGATCTGCGATGATGGGGATCCTCCGGTTGAGGATCGGGAGAATGACTTCTTTTCCCACAACCGGAGCATACCGCTCGTCCGTGGGATTCACGGCGATGCAGGTGTCGCCCAGCATGGTCTCGGGCCTGGTGGTGGCCACCACGATCCCGCCCTCTCCCTCGGCAAAGGGATAGCGGATATGCCAGAGAAAACCGCTTTCTTCCTCGTGCTCCACCTCAAGATCGGAGATGGCGCTGTGGCACCGGGGGCACCAGTTGACGATATAGTCGCTCCGGAAGATCAGGCCTTCCTGATAGAGGGTGACAAACACCTTCCTGACTGCGTTGGAGAGCCCCTCGTCCATGGTGAAGCGGATCCGCTCCCAATCGCAGGATGCGCCCAGGCGCTTGAGCTGGTTGATGATCAGATCGCCGTGCTTTTCCCGCCACTTCCAGACCTCGTCGATGAAGGCCTCTCTGCCCAGGTCGTGCCGGGAGACGCCCTTTGCCGCCAGGGCCTTCTCCACCACGTTCTGGGTGGCAATACCGGCATGGTCGGTTCCCGGCATCCACAGCGCATTGAACCCATCCATCCGCTTGTAGCGGATCATAATGTCCTGCAGGGTGTTGTTCAGGGCATGCCCCATGTGGAGAACCCCGGTGACGTTCGGAGGAGGGATGACGATGGCGTAGGGGGGCTTGACGTCATCGTTTTCATCTGCATGGAAAGAGCGCTCGTCCATCCAGAAATCATACCATTTCCGCTCTATATCCTCAGGCTTGTATTCTCTGTCTCGCATGGGTTTCTCCTCACCAGTAGGCTGCGGGTTTCATAGCATGAAAACAGGGGAAAGGCAAAACTATCGGCCTTGTGAAGGCGGTAATCGCACCTCAGGTGCAGCTTTTTTCCAAAGGGACGCAATCCCGATCTTTGACAAGGAGGCGAAAAAGGTTTTCAGGAGGCCCGCCGACAGCGGACGATCAACGGGCCTTTAAGGGAGAACAGATCAGGAATCCAGTTTCTTGAGCTTTTCGATCTCTTCGCGAATCACTTTCTCGATAATACCCGGCAGCTGCTCGCGGGTGGTCACAACCAGCTCGCGTACGAGCTCGGACATGATCGGCCTCGCCATTTCTTCAAGCATCCCCGGGATTTCCTGTCTGAGATCTCCGAGCACATCCTCAGGCACAGAGCCCTGCGCTTTTGCGGCTTTTGCATCCTCCGAGAATTCCCGGAGAATATCGTGGCCGGCATCCTGGGCAGGCCGTTCTTCCACACCAGTGTCTGCAGCCGCGAAAAGATCTTCGTCTATTTCAAGGGCCGCCTTCCCGGCATCCTGAACAGGAACCCCTTCCGGATCCTCCTGAATAAACGCTTCCCTGCTCTTCTTTCCCTTGGGCTCGGAATCACCGAAGTCGAACTCGATATCCCCTCCAGGCTCCTGAGGCAGAACTATTTCCTCGCCCTCTTCACTCTCCGGGGAAAGGGCGATCTCTTCCCCCGAAGAGAGGCCGGCGTCGATATCCAGGCTCTCTCCTCCCTGTTCAATCTCTTCGACCGAGACATCGTATTCCATGGATATCTCCTTGCCCAGGTCAAACGAATCGGGCTCGTTCAAAAGGGTGCCCGCCGGTGGTTCGGCTTCCTTCTTAGCCTTTCCTCCTTTGGGTTCCCCTTCTTCCAGAAGATCCGTGAGATCGATGATATCGTCATCGTCAAGAATCTTGTCTTCCATACTCCTCTCCTTTTCTCGGTTTCGACTGCGCCACGCTTCCCTTACCCATTCCTCATGATCGGCTGCCCGGTGGATTCCTTTACCGACATCCACAAGGGCCCGGTTGTATCGATCTTTTTCCGCTCCCTCACGCTCAGCGCGATGGGAATATGCACGTATACGTTATTCCACAGACCGATGAGCATGTCGGTCTTCCCGCTCATGCCCGCATGAACGGCCATCTGCGCCAGGAACCCGCAGAATATGGAATCCGAGGAATTGGCTACCACGCTCCTGATCACATAGCTCGGGTCAATATATTTCATATTGACCTGATATGACCGGGCGGAAAAATACTCTTCGATCTTCTCCTTCAAAAACAGGCCGATATCGCCTTTTTTGACATTGCCGGAAAGATCGGTCTCTTTGGGGAGCCCGTCAAAGAATTTCTGGCCCGCACCCTCAGCCACCACGACCACGGCATGCCCCCGCGCCTTGAGCCTGCGATCGAGGGTGGCGAGCAGGCCCTTCTCCCCTTCGAGATCAAAATCCTCTTCAGGCACGAGCACAAAGTTGGCGTCGCGGCAGGCCAGTGCCGCATTTGCGGCGATAAACCCCGAGTCCCGGCCCATGAGCTTCACCAGGCCGACGCCGTAGGGCGCGCCCCTGGACTCGACGTGCGCGCACCGGATCACTTTCCCTGCCTCTTCCACGGCCGTGTCAAAGCCAAAGGTCTGGGAGACGAAGCTGACGTCGTTATCGATGGTCTTGGGAACCGCGATCACCGAGCAGTTGTATCCGCGCGACAGAATCTCCTGTGCGACAGCGGAGGCGGCCTTCAGTGTGCCGTCCCCCCCGATGAAGAACACGATGTTCAGGTTGACCCGTTCGATGGCATCCACAATCTCGCCGATATCCTGCGAACCCCGGGACGACCCCAGAACTGTCCCGCCCAGCCCGTGGATATTCTCCACAAACGAGGGAGTCAGGTCGATGAAGGAGTGCCGGTAGCGCGGAATAAACCCCTGCAGTCCATAGGGAACCCCGTAGATGTTCTCCACCCCGTACATATAGTACAGCTCGTGGACAATGCCCCGGATCACGTCGTTGATGCCCGGGCACAACCCGCCGCAGGTGACGATGCAGCACTTGGTCTTTGACGGATCGAAGAAGATCTTCTTGCGCGGGCCCGCGCGTTCGAACGAGGGAATTTCCCGCTTTCCCCGCAGGCATGCATCGAGGGCGGCAAGAGAAGTGTCGATGATTACCCGCTCGTGCTCTTCCACGCACCGTGAGGTCGCAAAAAGGGGAGAGTCGATGGTGGGAACCCCCAGTGACTGTACGGACGTATCGATTCCTTTGCTTATGATTTCACTATTCATTCAAGGAGTCTCCATTATGCATGTTTATCGGTCATTGCCCTTTCCATCTTTATCCGAGCGCCCTGTCATGCCGGCAAGACATCGTTTTTTTGCAGCAGATCCCTGTCCATTATAATTGAACCATCCCTTGAGGGAAAGGCTTATCATTTTTCCCATTATCCTTTACATCCTTATGATGCATCTTTCATGGTCCAGCCTTCTATGGTAGGATCGCATGCCATATGGGCAGAGACAGTATCGACAAAACCCGGGTTGAGATCTGCTGTCCCATCCCGGGCAAAAAATCCAAGAAACCGGTGAACGGTCATGGCTGAAATCTATGACCTCATGGTCATCGGCGCTGGGCCGGGCGGTTATACGGCGGCCATCCTCGCCGCAAAGAAGGGGCTGAAGGTGGGCATCGCCGAAGGATCGCGGTTCGGAGGCACCTGCACCAATACCGGGTGCATTCCCACCAAGACCTATATCGAAAGCGCCGCCCTCCTAGCCAGGATCAGAGAGGCGGAGAAGTTCGGCATCAGGGTGGAGAAGCCGACCGTGGACTTCGCCCGGATGAAGGCCAGGAAAGACCGGGTGGTTGCCAGGCTTTCGAAGGGGGTCGAGTATCTCCTGAAGCAGAACCGGGTGGATGTGTTCCGCTGCGCCGCGGACATCGCCGGGCCCGGGCTGGTAACTGCGGGGGATATGCGCCTGAAGGCCGGGCACATCATCATCGCCACCGGGTCGAACCCCAAGCGCCCCCGGCTCTTTGCGGAAAGAGGTATATGGACCAGCGACGAGGTGTTCGAGGTCACCGAGCTGCCCGAGTCGCTCGCCATTATCGGGGCGGGCGTGATCGGGATGGAGATGGCCCATCTCTTCAGCACCCTCGGTGTGGAGGTGACACTCATCGAGGCGCTCGATCGGGTCCTGCCTCTGGAAGAGGAGCACATCTCGTCGTACATGACCAAACTCATGCGCAGGATCAGAGTCCACACCTCGGCGTGCGTGACCCATATCGAAGGCTCGGGTCCCTATTCATTGTCCCTGGATACCCCTGAAGGCGGCAAGACCGTGGATGTGCACAAGGTGTTCCTGTGCATCGGCAGACAACCCCGCATCCCTGCCGGCTGCATGGAGGCGGGCGTTGCGCTGAACGATTCCGGCGGGATCGCGGTCGACGGGCACCTTGAAACCTCTGCCCCGGGCGTGTACGCCATCGGAGACGTGACCGGCGAGCACATGTACGCCTATGTGGCCTCCCGTGAGGCAGCCGTTGCCGTGGATCACATCACGGGCTCCGGCACGGGCATGTCCTACCGGAACATCCCGTCGGCCATTTTTACCCGGCCCGAGGTCGCCTCGGTGGGAAGCACCCCCTCGGCTGAGGAATCGGCCAACGAGCGCACCGGCACCTTTCCCCTCTCCGCGCTGGGCAGGGCCCGGACCATGGAGGCAAACGACGGCTATGCCCGCATCACCACCTCGCCCGAAGGGGTGATCAAAAGGGTCAGCATCGTCGGACCCCACGCAACGGACCTCATTTCCACAGCAGCCCTGGCCGTAGACCAGGGGCTCACGGCCGAGCAGTTTCTCGCGTCCTACTTCCCGCACCCCACACTGGCGGAAATCCTCAAAGAGGCGGCCGAAGACCTCCTGGGGACAAACGTTCACCAGCCCTAGCAGGATCGGGGTCAAGCAGGATCGGGGTCAGGTCTCAACATATGACACTCCCCGTGTCATATGTTGAGACCTGACCCCGACCTGCCCCCTGTTGAGACCTGACCCCGATCCTGCCCCCATAACTGATTACCACTGCAGCACTAGAACCCACCGGCACTTCAAACGGCGATGCCTCCTTGACACCCTGGCGGAAAAATTGATAAGCCCTTGAGAACCAAGGAGACCAATATGATAGATACTTATATAGACTTTGACAAACAGAACGGTCTTGTCCCTGCCATCGCGCAGGACTGGGAGACCGGCGAAGTGCTCATGCTTGCCTATATGAACCGGGAGGCGTTCGAAGAGACGCTGAATACCGGCCGGGCCTGCTACTACAGCAGGTCGCGCAGCAAGCTGTGGAGAAAGGGCGAAGAATCCGGCAATTTCCAGAAGGTCAGGGAAGTGCGCGTCGACTGTGACCGCGACACCATTGTGCTCAAGGTGGAACAGGTAGGGGGCGCGGCCTGCCACACCGGCTACCGGTCGTGCTTCTACCGGAAGATCGAAAACGGCGAACTGATCGAAGACGGGGAGAAGGTGTTCGATCCCAAAGAGGTATACAAATCATGAGCCTCATACGACTCGCCATCCCCAAGGGGAGCCTCCAGCAATCCACCATCGACCTGTTCCGGGATGCCGGCTGGAACATCACCACCTCCTCACGGAGTTATTTCCCCTTGATCGACGATTCCGAAATCGATTGCGCCCTGGTGAGGGCACAGGAGATATCGCGCTACGTGGAGTCCGGGCTCTTCGACGTGGCACTGACGGGCAAGGACTGGATCCTGGAAAACTCGTCCGACGTGCAGGAGGTGGAGGACCTCATCTACTCCAAGGCCACCTATCGCCCTGCCAAATGGGTGCTTGCGGTGGATGAGAAATCAGGCATTCACACCATCCATGACCTCCAGGGGAAAAAGATCGCCACCGAGCTGGTGAACTTCACCCGGAAATACTTCCGGGAGCGGGGCATCGACGTCGACGTGGAATTTTCCTGGGGCGCAACCGAGGCCAAGGTGGTCGACGGGCTGGCCGACGCCATCGTGGAGGTCACCGAGACCGGCTCGACCATCCGGGCACACAATCTCAAGATCATCGAAGAGCTGCTCGTCACCAACACCAAGCTCATCGCAAACAAGGAGTCGTGGAAAGACCGCGACAAGCGGACCAAGATCGAACAGATCGCCCTGATGCTCAAGTCCGCCCTTCAGGCCACCGGCATGGCGGGTCTGAAGATGAACGCCCCCAGGAAAAGCCTCGAGCAGATCATCGGCATGCTCCCGGCCATAACCTCTCCCACGGTGAGCCCCCTGCACGACCCCGAATGGTATTCCCTGGAGATCATCATTCACGAGTCCCAGTCGAGAAACCTGATCCCCGAGCTCCTGCGGGCAGGGGCACGAGGCATCATCGAATATCCGCTCAAAAAGGTACTGGATGGATGATAATCCTCAAAAGCGAGTATGAAATTGCGATCATGCGGGAGGCAAACCGCATCCTCGCGCATCTCTTCGAGCATATCGAACCCATGGTCCGGCCCGGAATCACCACGATCGAGCTCGATCGCGAGGCCGAGCTCTTCATCCGCTCCCGCGGAGCGACGCCGGCCTTCAAGGGATACCGTGACTTCCCTGCCACCCTGTGCACCTCGGTGAACGAGGAGGTGGTCCACGGCATCCCCGGACCCCGGATCCTCGAGTCTGGCGATATCGTGAGCATCGACGTGGGAGCGCTGCTCGACGGTTTCTATTCCGATGCGGCCCGGACATTCCCGGTGGGCGTGATTTCACCCAAGGCCCACAGGCTCCTGGAGGTCACAAGAAATTCCCTGGAGGCGGGAATCGCTCAGGCCATACCCGGCAACCATCTCTACGATATCTCGGCCGCGGTCCAGAAGGTCGCGGAATCAGGCGGATTCAGCGTGGTAAGGGATTTCGTCGGCCATGGGATCGGCAGAAGCCTGCACGAGGCCCCACAGATTCCCAACTTCGGCAAACGGGGCAAAGGGCCGGTTCTCCAGGAAGGCATGACGCTGGCCATCGAGCCCATGGTCAACATGGGGACCCACAAGGTCCTGATCAGGAGCGACGGATGGACCGCGATCACCGAGGACTCCTCGCTCTCGGCCCATTTCGAGAACAGCATCGCCATCACGAAAGACGGGCCGCTCGTGCTCTCCGCACCCTGAAGCACCACACCTCTCTCGTTCATTACACGGAATCGACTCGCGGATCTGTGGATGAACACTCGCGGCTACTGAGACCCGCGCGCCTTGACGGCGACCTTGACGGTCTGGAATATGATGACCAGATCCAGCCACAAAGAGCGGTGCTTCATATAGAACAGCTCGTACTTCAGCTTTTCCTTGGCGTCCTCGATGGTATCGCCATACGGATAGTTGATCTGGGCCCATCCCGTAATCCCCGGTTTTGCATGGAGCCGTAAGGCATAGTAGGGGATCACCTTCTCGAGCTGATCCACGAAATACCTGCGCTCGGGCCGGGGTCCGACAAAGCTCATGTCGTTTTTGAGCACATTGATGAACTGCGGGAGCTCGTCGATCCGGAGCTTCCGGATGATGCGCCCCACCCTGGTGACCCGGGGATCGTTCTGGGAAGCCCACTGGGGTCCCTTCTTCTCGGCGTCCTGCCGCATGGACCTGAACTTGATCAGCTTGAAGTCCCTGCCGTCCATCCCAACCCGCTGCTGGAGGTAAAAGATCGGGCCCGGCGAATCGATCCGGATGGCCAGGACGGTCAGAACCATGATGGGGAAGGTGAGAACGATGCCCAGGAGGGCAAAAAAGACATCGAACCCCCTCTTTACGGCGTCCTGAAGAGAAGAGCTCAGGAACCCGCGGGTGAAAATAATGGAGCTCGGGCGGATTTCCTCCACCAGGATCCTCCCGGTAACCCGCTCGTAAAAGCTCGGCGCGTCGATCACGTCGCACGCGGTCAGCTTGATGTGCAGCAGGTCGTCGATGGGAAGCGTCCCCCTCCACCCGTCCGGGGCGACCACCAGGAGATCGGGCTCGACCTCCCTGATGATCCGGTGCATGTCGGAGATGTCGCCCAGGCATCTGGAGGCGAGATCCCAGTTGTTTCTGCCGATGTACCCTTCGAGGATGACCGGGTACCCTCCGGCGCGAATCTCCCTCAGAAGGAACTTGGCATTGTCGCCATCGCCCAGGATCACGATCCGGGAAGCCCTCCGGTCGATGAACCGGAACTTGAGATACCCCGCCCTGATGACAAAGGATGCGCCCAGGGAGATGAGCATGGCCCCCAGCAGGACGTTGCGCTCAAGGCCCACGGTGGGTATGATGTAGTAGATGAGGGCCAGCACGATGAGAGCGAGCCCCCCTCCCAGGAGAATGGACGACGTGAGCTCGGATGTTCTCCGCCAGTATCTCCAGTTGTAGAGATCCTGAAAATAGAAACACACGACCCCCACCCCCGCATAGACACTTCCCTTGAACCAGAGAAGCTCGTCGGGGAGAGACACCCCGGGAAGCCACCGCTCGATATACTTGGCGAGGAAGACGGCGCCTGCGGCGACTGCCAGGTCAAAGACAAACAGTATGACGGATGAATATACGCTCCGGTTCATCATTTCTTTACATCGTCAGATAAGGCTGCTGATATTAATAGAATATCACCCTTTCCCTTGTACCCAAAGCGGACACACCGGGTTGTGTCACCACCAGTATGGTGACATATTCGTGGGATTTCGTGATAGAATATTCCTTTTTAAGCCCGCTGGCTTTGGGGCCGCACCTCAGACGACGCTATTTATGCAGGAAATGTGCACGGCCCTTTTCCAGGACAAAATATCCGGTTCTTCCCTCACTCATCATTGCCCAGAAGACCCGCCCTGAGAAGAAAGTAAACCAGCTGCAGAACAGCAGCAGTTGCGGCCGCGACATAGGTGAGGGCGGCCGCGGAGAGCACCTTGCGGGCGCCGTTGACCTCGGTGTCCGAAAGAATGCCTGAAGCCGGGAGGGCCTGAAGCGCTCTGGACGAGGCGTTGAACTCCACGGGGAGAGTGACGATCTGGAAGAGTACGGCAAGGCTGAAGAAGACGATACCCGCCAGAATGAGCGACTGGGCCATGAAGATGAACCCGATGATGAGCAGGGGCCAGGCAAGGTTCGACCCAAGGGACGAGATGGGCACCAGGGCGCTCCTGAGCTTGAGCGGCGCATACCCGTGGGCGTGCTGTATCGCATGCCCGGCTTCGTGTGCCGCGACGCCCACGCTCGCGATCGAGTCGCCCGAGTAAACCGGCTCGGAGAGCCTGAGCACCCGGGAACGGGGGTCGTAGTGATCCGACAGGAATCCCCGGGTGAGCTCGATATCCACCCCCTGGACCCCGGCCGATCTCAGAATTTCACGGGCCGCCTGGGCTCCGGTGATCCTCCGGTACGAGGACACCCTGGAAAACCTTGCATAGGTCGACTTTACCTTGATCTGAGCATACACGCTCAAGATCAGGGCAGGCACGATCATGATGATATAGAGCGGATCGAAGATCATGGTTCCTCCAGCATTCTGTTACTAAGATAGATAGTACCTCAGCAGAAAGAAGTCAAGAAAAGGTCACTGCTTACGGCCGTTCCGCCTTTGAGTATCCGGCGGGCATTTCCCCCGCCGGCCAATTCCCTTTTCGGAGCATATTCCTTTTCCTTTGCCTTGATTTATGGTATTTTTCCCGCAATGAAATTGATGTGGAGGTAATATGAAA
>Ga0208195_1002560_pt1 | contig 16830 bp, 14 predicted proteins | sample AD_UKC077_MetaG_FD_184441 | JGI IMG/M metagenome (GOLD analysis project Ga0208195, IMG submission 184441) | Active sludge microbial communities of municipal wastewater-treating anaerobic digesters from USA - AD_UKC077_MetaG (SPAdes) (version 2) | ecosystem: Engineered > Bioreactor > Anaerobic >...
GCAAAATTTATTTCTTATTGAACAGGGATATATTCGGGGTTAATTTCGAAATAAGGTCGTATGCGATAATATAAATCGTCATATATTAAATTGATTTGGCGTAATTCATTTACATCTCTATAGCCATTATTCTTATCGCGATAATTTACTATAGCTTTTACGAGATAATATTCCATATAGGGATGTCGAAGTATCTCTTTGAATGTAGCATGATTAAGATCGATTCGTTGAATTTGGGTGGTATCGATGCGTATAAAGGGTTTGATCTTCGATAGGCGAATTGTGTCCATCCCATACACTTCGAGTAGTTGGTTAGTATTGACAAATCCTCCTAATCGTTGTCGATATTTTATAATTCTATGTGCATAAGCCGGCCCAATTCCGGGAAGTTTCTCCAGAAGCGTGCTGTCGGCGGTATTAATCTCAATAATAGGTATAGTTTCTATATATTTCTTTTCTTTTTTCATGATGCCTTTAGCAGTATCCACGGTTTTTTGAGCCATTTCGGGGATTCTAATAAAGGGTTTCAGACGTTCAAAATCTTCAGTATCGAGGTTATATATTCGAGAAAAATCTTCGGGTTTGTAAAATTTACCACCTGAATTACGAAATTTTATAATGGTTTGTATGGTCCATTGGGGTAATCCTAATCGCTTGAAACCATCTTCATCCAAAGTATTGGGATTGAACTCAAAAAGTTCTTTGGTTTTTTTATGCGGTTTTGTTTTTGAGATTTCCTTTGTGTTTTCTATAGCAAATAATTGTTCGATGGAATCTTTCGTAAAGGCATTTTGATCGTATAATGTGAGTTCGGGTTTTGAATATTTAATAAGGAAATACCTCACGATGAGAAGGATTCCGATGAGCAGAAGCAGAACCGCCACACCTCTTAATTCTCTACGCGAAAAAGTAAAATATTTTTTGAAAAATTTTGGCAAATTACTTTTCATGGGGAATCTGTGGCTTCTTTCGAGGTATTATTTATAGAAATTAGAGCAGAGTGCTAAAATAATCTATTTTGTATATATCCAGCCAAATGACTCGCGAGAATTATTTTATGGAAATTTTTTATTATGTTGAAAGGGTGATTAGCGTGTTCAATGGAATAGGATTTAGCAAACATAGAGATGGGTTGAGAAGATGAGTTTACATGAAGAGGTACACGACTTTAGCATGAAAGGAGAGGTTAGTGGAATTTCAAAGTTTTTTTTAATTTTTGCCAAACGGTAGAAGAGAAATAAAAAAGGCCAGGTAAGAGAGAGCCTGGCCCAAGGGGGAATTGGCGGCGGCCTACTTTTCCGTCCGGTTAGGGGCAGTATCATTGGGGCTGATGGGCTTAACTACTCTGTTCGGGAAGGGAAGAGGTGAACACCATCGCGATAGCCGCCATAATATTTTAAAGATGGCAATTATGGGGGAGGAGAGAGGAGGAAGGGCGAAAGGAGCGGGGATGTATAGGGGGAAAGTATTGGGCTATTAGTACTGCTTGGCGCGGATGTTACCATCTTTACACCTGCAGCCTATCGACCTTGTAGTCTACAAGGGCCCTCAATGGAAGTCTCATCTTGGGGTGAGTTTCGTACTTAGATGCTTTCAGCACTTCTCTCGACCAAACGTAGCTACCCTGCGGTGCAGCTAGGCGCCACAGCAGGTACACCAGCGGTTTGTCCAACCCGGTCCTCTCGTACTAAGGTCGGGTCCCCTCAAACTTCCTACGCCCACAACAGATAGGGACCGAACTGTCTCACGACGTTCTGAACCCAGCTCGCGTGCCATTTTAACCCAAATTACGCATTAGATATTTTGAGAGGTAATTCAAGAGGATAATCCCAAAGACCTCGAAACCATTTTCTTCGTTTTTTAACAAGAGAAATTTTGAGCTTTAAAGTATTTCCAACTTTTTCAAAATAAGCTCCCACTGCAAAAGTTCTATAACGCAAAGTAGAAAGGCTTTTTTGTGTTTTTTCCCTTAGCACAAACAATCTGAAAAGCGACATTAGATTATAAGCAACCATTACAAATATTAAAGCTGCTTCAGTAGCAAAAAAACTTTTGAGATTAAAACTGTCAGCACCAAAATCTTGCTTCAACTCTTTGATTCTGTTTTCGGCATCACCTCTTGCTCTATAGCTTCTCCAAACATCAGGTGCTGATATATCTAAATTCGTTACATAGGCTGAATATCTATAGTTTTTGTATATTTCATCTTCGGGAAATAAGCTTAGCTGTTTCCCCGTAGCATTTGGCCTTCGTGCCAATTTTTGTCGAACTATTACAACTCTACGTGGTGTGTCCCAATTTTGAGCTTGATAGATACTGTCGCAAATCTCAATACCTTCATCAAGGGGAATCCAACTCTTTTGTCGGATAATGTGTTGCTGAAACGGACAAGAAAAACGTACAGCAACAATGTATTTTTTAGGCTTACTTTCTAAATAATCCAATATTTCTTTTTGATAAAACCCACTATCTAAGCGTATTAATCCTACTGTTTTATTCCCAAAATTAGACAGGGTATCTTCTAAAAAGGATATAAAGTTATTGGCAGAACTCGCATTACCACTTCGTAACCAAAAATTGGCTACCATGCGTATATCATTAACAAAAGCTATAATAGGGTGATGCGAATTCCTGCCTTTTTTCTTGGGATTGTACCCTTTTTTTGCACCTTCCTGATGCCCATATCGGGTAATTACACTAGAATCTATATCTAAAGTAAAATAATTCAATTGAATATTTTCAAAAAACCATTTGAACATATGGTGGCTTACTGCTTGATTGGTGCCTTGAGTGAATTTGGAAAAATACCTTTTATAGGCGTCTTGACCAGGTACTGTTTCCCAATCAAAAATCTTAGCTAATACCTTGTCAGACCTTGTAACTTCCGTATGTAAAAACCTATTGGCACCGCACCAAATTGATGTAATAAACGATTCTAACAACGTATCTATCTTGTGCCCCCTGTTGGAATTCTGCGTCGGTAAATTTTCGCATGATAAAATATGCTCTTTAAAGTGAATTTTATCCAACATTTGTTTCAAAAATACCATTCCGCCCCATGGCGTAATCTCTTTATTGGTAAAGGATAGCTCGAAATTCATATACTAATTTTTTCTAACGCTACGCATTAGGATTTTTCACCTTAAAAGTAATCTTTTTTCTATAGCGTAATTTGGGATAATATACAAATGCAATAGGATAAACCCAACTGCTTCTTTCGAGCGTTCATTAAAAACTAGCCTAAGAAAAAAGACAGCGATATGAAAATTGACAAGAAGACATACAAAGACAAGAAAGAAAAACAAATCGGAATGACTGCCGACCATACTAGCCGACCTGATAAAGTTTTATTTTTTACCGACTCCCACTTTTCGTTTTATAAGAGCCTGTCTACATTATCTACATTGGCATGTTACACGAGTCATCGCTCAGACCAAAACTTGCCAAAGAGTGTAATTCTTCTTAACTATAATATGAATAATATTTTTTATAAATTAAAATATAGAGTATGAAAGCAATACATTTACTGCAAGGATTTGTTGTAATATTATTACTTACAACATGTGGAAACAGTGGTAATAAAACAAATGGAAAAATAATACTAAAAGTCCCAGTAAAAGTCGTAGCAATAAAGCCAACCGTCAATGTTTATATAGAAAACTCTGGAAGCATGGATGGTTATGTAAAAGGTGTAACCGAGTTTGAACAAGCTATTTATAACTACTTGACAGATATTAAAATCTCTCAATTTTCTGACAGTTTGAATTTGTTTTATATCAACAGTGAAATAATTCCTCAAGGTTCAGATATAAGTGATTTTATAGAAAAACTTGAGCCAACTAATTTTAAGATCAAAGGGGGTAGTCGCGGAACGACAGATATTTCAAATTTACTGAAATCTGTTTTAACTGAAACTAGTTCTAATGAAATTGCTATTCTGGTAACCGATGGTATATTTTCACCTGGGTCAAGGAAAGATGCTGAACAATACCTTGTAAATCAACAAATAGGAATAAAGTCAAACATGGCTGATTATTTGAAAAGATATCCCAATAGTGCAGTTGTAATTTATCAGCTTTTATCAAAATTTGATGGTTGGTATTATAACCGTGAGGATTCTAAAATAAAAATAAAAGAACAAAGGCCTTATTATATATGGATAATTGGAGAAACGGATCTCTTAAATGAATTAATTCGTAAAGTGCCCGATAGCAAGTTCAAAGGAAGTGGCATACAACATGCTTTTTCAATCATGAAGGGGCCTAAAACGGTAGATTACGCCATAAAGAGAGGTTCAGGAAATTTTGATTTAGACAAAAAAGAGCCAAAAACAACAATTAAAAATCTAAAAAAAGAAACCAGAGGAAAACGAAATAACGTAAGATTTTCAGTCAATGTTAATTTTTCGGGCTTTCTATTATCTGACCATTATTTGACAGATCCATCCAATTATGAATTGAATAACAAAGATTTTCATTTAACAATAAATAAAGCTGTACCAAATAATTCAGGATATACACATCAATTAAATTTCGAGTCACCCAGTGTACATAAAGGGATAATTTCAGTTAAACTTAAAACTCAAATTCCTCAATGGGTGGAAGAAATTAATGATAGCACGGGCATTGTACCCGTGAAAGGAAAAACATACGGAATTAAATACCAAATTCATGGCATATATGAGGCTTTTACAATGTCTAATGATTATTACACTGAAATAAAAATCAAAATCGATTAATATGGGCAAAATTTTTGGTGAAATCTATTGCTGGTTCGAGTCTTTATTCGGCCAGAATCTCGCTGAGTACCTATGGGGCTATAATTGTGAAACACAAGGTTATGATGGTAAAAACCTTTTTTTCACAATAGGCTTAATAACCTTTGGACTATCATTTCTATTTGTTTTAGCGTATTATTATTTACTGCCACTTTGGGGGTTTAATCACCCTCGTACTAACAGGTGGTGGAATTGGTTAATAATACTGATAATAACAGGCATTATAAATTTTATTATCGGGGTTAGTAGGACTATAAATAATTTACTGAATGGAAACATTGGGGATTGCTTAATGTACACAAGGGATGCTGATGGCAATGTAGTTTCGCAGTTGATTTTTAAATCTGATTGTTGGATGTTTGGTGTAACTAATTTTATTGTCTCTGCACTTTTTTTTATTATTCTATCTTTTATACTAAAATGGAGCAGTAGGAATTGTAAATACTCTCCTATTTAATTTCTTTTAAAATATTAAAATTTAAAATATGAGTAAACTATATGTTTTCGGTATTGGAGGCACCGGTGCTCGTGTACTTCGATCCCTCACCATGCTATTGTCAGCAGGTGTAGAATGCGGTGTGGATACTATTGTTCCAGTTATTATTGACCGTGATATATCGAACAAGGATTTGTCTAGAACAAAACTGTTAATTGAGGATTATATCGTGGTTAATAGATGTGTTGACGCAAATGGAACGAATAAATTCTTTAAGACAAAAATTTCCTTGCTTGGTGGAAATTTGTTTTTGCAACTTAGTGATAACGCTCAACAATTTGATGAGTTTATAGGTCGTTCAACAATGAGCCAAGAAAATAACGCATTGATAGACATGCTTTTTTCAAAGGAAACCTTAAAATTAAATATGACTAAAGGGTTTGAGGGTAATCCAAATATAGGAAGTGTTGTTTTAAATCAGTTTGATAATAATGATATTTTCAAAGCTTTTGCAAATGATTTTCATGATGGAGATAAGATTTTTATCATTAGTTCAATTTTTGGAGGAACTGGCGCAAGTGGATTTCCGCTATTGCGTAAAATATTACACACACCCAATGTAAAAGATGCAGAGGGCAACCCTTTAGCTAATTGGGGTTTAATAAATAAAGCACCTATAGGTGCAATTTCTGTATTACCATACTTTATTGTTGAAAGTCCTCCGAAGGGAAGTTTAGTTAATTCAGATACTTTTATAGATAAAACAAAAGCAGCTTTGTCTTATTATAAGAATGAGGATAAAAAAATTGATACTTTTTATTACATAGGTGATACATTGACTTCTACATACGAACATCATAAAGGAGGCACAGAACAAATGAATAGTGCTCATTTTGTGGAACTTGCCTCTGCATTAGCAATTCTTGACTTTGTCAACTCCGATAAACAGAACGAAAATTTTCATAGAGATGCACATAACAACATTACAGAAACCACTTATAAAGAATTTGGAATAAAAACAAATAGTCCAAAATTGACTTTTGATAATTTAACCGACGAAACAAGAAATCTTATTGTAAACCCTCTTTCAAGATTTCTGCTTTTCGCAAAATATATGGGATATAGAGTTGTTACAGAAATTATCAATGGTAAAGAAACACTTATTGTAAGAAAAATCCCAAGTAATGATATTTTTGAAAAAGAACATAAATATCAGCCCTATGCTCATAAGCTGTTCACAGAAGATTTCCGTAGAACCAATTCTATTCAAAAATTAGAATCTATTCAAGCGAAATTTGTTGAATGGTTATTAGAAATGGAATTACAAAACCGAAAATTCACTCCCTTTAATTTGTTTTCGGATAGAGCTAATGATTTTATTAATGGTGAACTGAAAATTATTAAACCAGATAATTTCATGTATAAAAACTGGGCAAAGGTAGATAATGAACTCAATAAGCAAATTGTAAAAACTCATAAATCTTTACAGAACGATACCCGTTTTATTGAACTTTTTAACAGAGTAACCGAAGAATTAATTAACTATAAAAATTAAGAAATCATGCCTGACAATAATGATTCAACCTTTGTATTCCGCTTGCAAAGCGACAATGAGCAACACGATTTATCAAACACAATCAAGCATTGGAGTAAGTCACAAATATATGGTGACCAACAAATAAATGCTATTAAAAGTACAAATCAACAATCAATGCATCAACCAACTTCTATTCCGTCGCCTTTTGCAAGAATTGCTTTGGTAAAGACAGCTTTTAGTGAAGTTGCAAAACACGGTGAACAGGCATTGAGAGCATATCAAAAGATTGTTTCCGATACGTTGGATGTTGCTGAAATATTTTTCACGCTCGATAAATGGAAAGATAAAGTTGAAATAATTACTTGGAAGTATGGTCGTAAAGAAAACAGTCCCGAATTAGAAGATGACAGTGATCTGAAGAAATTGCATAGTGGCCACGGACAAATTTATAAGACACTAAAAACATTTTTGGAAAATGATGCCGTTGCATATAATTTCGATAAAATGAAGAATATTTACATTTTAAAATACAAGAGAACAGGTGATATGATTGGGGCAACATCACCTTCCACCTTATTTTTTAGTTCTGCAAATAATTACAACGATATTGATATTATGTTAAATAGTCAAAGAAGAGCATTTGAAGGAATAGTTCCTTTATATCAACGAAATTGGTCTTTTCAAAAATATTTATACTCCTGGATTGCTCAATATAAGGAGAATAGAAATGTTGATGGCAGAGACATTTCAATATTTGATGAATTTATTAAATATCTGGAAACTCAAAAACCTTTGATAAATAGAACAGCAGAAATTAATGCTTTAACATCGGTAGATACGAATATTTTTATTCAATTAAGATCACCTGATGTAGAAGTATTAGGAAAACCTCTTTATCAAAACAAAAATTTTGGTCCTGAAATTTGGACAGCCAATGATATTTTGGAAGATACATTAATCAGAATACCATTTAAAATTAATAAAAATAGTTTTTTTGATGGAAATATGCCTAATGGTAGCACACAAACCTACCTCCTTCCTATCAAAGAAAAATTTTTTACAGAATATACCGTTGAAGATTTAAAGAGATTTATAAGAATCAATCATTCTGGTGATGTAGCAACAGTTATAATTGAAATCGACACGCAAACTATAGAAAAACAGTATAAAAAATCAAACAATACACTTATAGAATTAACTTTTGATTGTGCAATTTTTCCAAATGTAAAATTCAGCAACGAAAATCTTGCAAACTACCGTTTTGGGCTAGTTTGTGATTTTAGAGAAAAGGATAAATTCGATGTTGAATTTGTTAAGATAAATTCGAATATTGAACAGACAATGAGACGGTTTTCTGTTAGAAATGAAACCCATTCTCTTAATCGTCAATTAAAAAATTATTCTTTAGAAGGATCTATTTTCAATTATATTAAAATAACTTATGAAGGTAAAAGTGGAATTATTATACCAAATATAGAAGAAGGAAAAGGTTCTTCTAAATTTACCTTTGCTATTGACTTTGGAACTACTAATACACATATTGAATATAGAATAGATAATAATAATGATAGTAAATCATTTGATATAAAAAAATTGCCAATTGATGAGAAACAAATTCATTATTTACATGGAGGCGAAGATTTATTGAAGAATTACTTCGATGAGGAATATATTCCATCCTATACCGATGAAGAGTTTATGTTTCCCATGCGTACAGCGTTGTCGTATGGCGAGAACACCAATTGGTTGAATGTATACCCATTTGAAAAAGCAAGTTTAAATGTGCTTTACGAAAAGCGCATTGATTATCCATATAATAAAACAGAAACTGATTTAAAATGGTCTGATGATCAAGATTATAGAAATAAAGTTAAAGCATATATAGAGTCCATTATGTACATACTTCGTAATAAAGTAATCTTGAACCATGGCAATTTAGCAGATACAATAATTATTTGGTTCTATCCTGTTAGCATGGAAAGAAGAAGATATGAAAACTTAGTGACTGTATGGAACGAAGCCTATAGAAAGTATTTTGGTGATAAAAAAAGCAATATAATATCAATTACGGAATCAATTGCCCCATTTGAATATTATATCAAGGATGGTGATACAAGTAAACTTGTTACAATTGATATTGGTGGTGAAACTACAGACATTGTAATTTCAATTAATGGGAATGCAGATTATATTACATCATTCCGTTTCGCAGCAAATGCGGTATTCGGTGATGGATATTCTAAAAATCTTCGGGTCAAAAATGGCATTGTTACACAGTTCTCTAATCAAATAAGAGAAGATTTAAAAACCGTCATTACAAATAAAGAAGACGAAATTTTCAGAATTTTTGATGATATGATAACTAATAAAAGATCTGATGATATAGCTTCATTCCTGTTTTCATTAAAATACAACAAAAGAGTGAGGGCATTTGGAGAAAACTTCGCGAATAATGTCAATTTGAATTATAAACTAATAAATGATACTACTCAAAAGATTACATTTATTTTCTTTTACTCTGCAATAATATATCATATTGCCAAGCTGATGAAGACTTTAAACACTGAAATGCCGGATAAAATTGTATTTAGCGGGAATGGCTCAAGGGTAATTCAATTTTTAACTACAGACAATGAGATATTACAAGATTATACGAAATTAATCTTTGAAAATGTTTTTGGGAAAGAATACCTAAATCGAGGATTAAAAATAATACCTCTAGGTGAAAATCCTAAGGTGGCGACCTGTAAAGGTGGATTTTATTTGTCGCAACCTTACGATTATGAAAGCATTCTTAATAAAAAAGTAGTATTACATAGTAATGGTACAAACCAACTAATTCAAATAAAAAATCCAACAAATTCTGATAAGTATATAACAATCAATGATGATTATTTAGAAAAAACTGTTGAAGAAGTGAAGGAATTTATAAGTTTTGTTTTTGAAAATCTTCATTTTTTCGCTGAAAGGGGATACCAGTTAAATGGTGATTCCATTGATATTGCAAGGAAGATATGCACACAAAACCTCTACAATTATGCTAAAGAAGGTTGGAAATTGAAAAGGAAAGAAATTCAGAATGACGAGATAATAAATGAATCGCTGTTTTTCTATCCTTTAGTTGGAATGCTTAAAGAGTTAACGGTTGCAATTTGTGATAACAATACAAATAACTAAACCCATTAAAGTATGAAGAAGTTAACATTATTGAACATTGCTCTGTTCCTTACATCATTTTGTTTTGGTCAAGTAACTATAACTAAGCCAGATTTTGAGAAACTGGTGGATTATGCAAACTGTAAGTATGTTCAGTCATTTATAGAAAAAAATGATGCATCAAAACCATATTTCAACGATTTTTATCTTAAAAAAGTCAAACCAAGTTTTGATACGGTTTCAATAGATAATCCACTTAACTATGAACAAATTAAAAAATTATTAATGAACAATATGCCTGCCTTAGCGCTTGCTGAAAGAATCAACAAAAGAAAAGATAAATATTTTGAATGTCAGAATAATATATCTTTGTTAGAATCTTTAATAACTTCTGATTGGAATAATGTTGATCTTAGCAAAACAGCAACAGATATTCAAAATGAGATATCTGCAAAGTTTGATCTTGATAAAGAAAATGAGAACGAAATTGATAGTAATCAACCTGTTCAAAGCACATCCCAAGTTGAAGAACTTCAACCACAACTAAAGCAATTACAAGATCAGTATGAAAGCCCTGCAAACGACATCAAAACTGAGTATCAAAAATCATTGAGGAGTTTAAAAATTTCTCTTTACATAGGCTTGGGCATATTGTTGTTATTAATATTAGCTGTTTTTGTTTTATTAATAAAGTTTACATCAAGGAATAGAATTATAAATTATATATTGAATAGCCAAAGGGTAACAGAAAAGTTTAATTTGAGAGGAAACATTCAGACAGAGCCATATAAACCAACAGATGCAGATATAAATCTGATTGTGGATAGAGTTCTTGAATGTATGCGTTTAGATGAAAGCGAAGTAATTAATAAAAAAGAAACGATTAGGGAAGGAGATGAATCCTTAAAAAAATCTTATAAATATCTAAAGGGTCAAACCGGTAAAATATTTAGTCGGGCTGAGAATAGTTCAGAAAACAGTTTCTTTAGACTTTTTGATGAAAATGATGATTATGCCTTTTTCGAGTTTAATGGTGATGAAGCAGAGGCAATAGCAAATAGAATTTTTAGTGCTGATGTTTGTAATATTATTTCTGGTAGTTATCAGGATGCTCACGAAGTAACTACTTCAAAACCGGGTAAAGTTAAACGTATCGGTGATCAGTGGGAAGTTGTTGAACCAGTTCAAATTAAATTAGCTTAATATTATGCATTATATTATTATCAGTTTTATAATTCTCGGTATAGTATTTTGGCAATTCCACGTCTTTTTTCAAAACCAAAGTAATCTTTTACTTTTTAAAAAGATATTCCCTGATGATACTAATAAAATAGAACTCTTACAAGTTAAAGACTACCCGAAAATACATACCAACCACGATAATGTTATTTTTGAAATAATAATTTCTTCTATAAATAATTACTTAAAGAATAATAAGGGTGCTGTCAGTGACTATCATCTTATGAAAGATATAGTTGAAAGGAATTGTGATGCAAAGGAGAGCGAAATTAATACACAAGTTCCTGTTCCGCTTTATCTGGGTTTAGTTGGAACAATGCTTGGAATACTTATTGGTATAGGTTTTTTGGTTTTCAGTGGAAGTTTAGATGATTTATTGAATACTGGAAATGGAGCCGGTTCAAAAGGAATTGAAACTTTATTAGGCAGTGTAGCACTAGCTATGATTTCAAGTATCAATGGGATAATACTTACAACTCGTGGTTCGCAACTTACCAAAAATGCAAAGACAGAGGTTGAAAAAAATAAAAATTCTTTCCTAAGCTGGATTCAATCTGTTCTTCTTCCAAATATTTCAAACGACATATCAAGTGCTCTTGTTCGCATGACTCAGAACCTATCTCATTTTAATGATACATTTTCTCAAAATACAAATAATTTAAAAATAATTCTTGAACAGGTAACCGAATCATATGAAAGGCAGAAAGAACTGATGCAGTATATAAATAATCTGAAAATTATAGAAATAGCAACTGCTAATATAGATGTTTACGATAAACTTAAAAACTGCACAAATGAAATAGGAACATTTGCTAAATACTTACTATCTGTAAATGAATATCTCTCCAATATTCAATCTTTAAATAAAAAATTGGATGATTATGAACAAAGAACTCAGATTATTGAAAATGCAGGCAATTTTTTTAACAAAAATGAAAAGTGGTTAGCTGAAAATTTTGATATCGCTAATTTGGAAGTGAAGTCAGCATTAGAACGATTTGACAGTAATACGGAAGGTTCACTTACTAAACTTCAAGAATCATTAAATGGTCAAATATTAAAAATTGATAGTGTCTTGCAACAACAAAATCAAAAACTACAGGAAGCTTTAGTGGCTATAACGGAAATTGCTACTGAATCATTTACCAAAACTAACCAGAATTTTGAGAAAGTAATTACTGATCAGCAGATCGCTTTGCAAGCCAAGTTGCAGGAAACATCAAGGCTTGTAGATGAACTTAAAAATTTCACAAGTATTAAGGAGGGTATTAAAGATTTTAAAGAAGCTATAAACAAGCAAAACATTAAAATTGAAGAACTAATAAACGAAATTCGACATCTATCTGAAACCAAAATGGAAGGAGCTACAATTTCACAAGCAAATACCATTCCCAGGTGGAGTAAAATATTGATGATTTCCGTTGGTAGCCTTATTTCAATATCATGTCTAATGTTTATTTTACCTATTCTGATTAATTGGGTTAAAAATTTTATAAACTGGTTATTCTGATGTCAAAACCTAAAAAAGAATCATTTTTTTGGACAAGTTATTCCGACCTGATGACAAGTATGTTTTTTGTGATGCTCGTGCTTTTCATTTTAACAATTGCACTTTTGCACAGAAAAATGGTAGATATTGAAAAAGAAGGGAAAGCGACACAAGCCCAAATAGATAAAATTAAAGAAATCGAAGAAGCCGTTAACAAGATTGATTCAACTTATTTTGAATACAACAAAGTTTACAAAAAGCATATATTGAAAATCATGGTTAATTTTCCGATAGGTGTATCTGACATAAACGTAATCGATTTGCATACACGAAACGAACTTATTAAAGCTGGACGGTCAATTCAGAGTACACTTAAAAAAATAAGCCGAGAGTATCCCAAAATACAATATTTGCTCATTATTGAAGGACAAGCATCAAAAGATAATTACAGTCGTAATTACGAATTAAGTTATGAAAGAGCATTAGCCTTAAGAAGGCTATGGAGTGATAATAATATTGATTTTGGTAACAATTGCGAAGTGTTAATTTCTGGAAGTGGAATTGGAGGGTCAATGCGTGAAAACAAAGAACGTCTTAATCAACGTTTTTTGATACATCTTGTTCCTAAACCTGGTATAATTGAAGAAAGCAAGTCAAAATAACATGCACTATTTTAAAAATGCATACTGGATTTTATTATTAACTTCTATGTTATTTTTTTCGTGTTCTCACAAATCAGGACGTAAGGATAAACAAAATATTACACGCCATAATAATATTACTAAACCCATTGCTAATAAAGATGAGTATAAGGGTAAAACCATTGTTAAAATGGAAAACGACAATGGTGTCAAATACATTTGGGTAGAAATAAACGGGATTAGCTTGAAATTCATTTTTGATACAGGTGCAAGCAATATTTGTATTTCATCTGCAGAAGCAACTGTATTATACAGACAAGGAACTTTAGAAAAAGAAGATATTTTAGATGCTCAATATTTTCAAGATGCTACTGGAAAAGTTTCAGCCGGTACACGAATAAATTTAAGAACGGTAAAAATCGGGGATAGAGTTTTGCAAAATATTGAGGCCCTTGTAATTGATAATAATGAAGCACCTTTGTTGCTGGGACAAAGTGCACTGGGAAAATTCGGCAAAATTTCAATTGATAACCAAAATAATGTAATAATTTTTGAATAATGAAAATGCAATCTATAATATGGACTCTTCTGTTATTCATTTCAATAGTTGCTTGTACTTCTAAAAGCGATAAAAATCCATCTTTAATAAAGGAAAGTATAGTTTCAGGTAAAGTTATATCCCATTATTTATCATAACAGATATCCAAAATAATTTTCCTTTACCTTTTATTTCCCCTGAAAAAGTTGCATTAATTACTTGAATTTACGAATAGAAAAAGTTGTTTGTTTCATACATATTTTTTATTGTCAAAATACCAAATAGTTTAATTCTAATGCCTAAAACGTTTTAATCAAACTGCTATAGAAAAAAGTATAGGGTGTCGTTGACTGAGCAATTTTTATGATAAACAGTTATTATTTATAAATCCACATTAGGACTGGCTTGGAACTATTTTTTAGCATCGAGTCAATTATCATAAAGCTTTTGTTTGAAATAGTTGGACATCCCCAACCTTCAGGTGTTCCATCAGGATAAATTTCCTCATCTGAAACTACTTCCCAAGAATGTAATATAATTAATCTTTTAAATGCATTATTATTTGTCGAATCTAATCCATATAGTGTGTATTTAATTTTAACCCCCCAATTACTATATCCTCTTTCACCAATTTTGTACTTACCCAGTGAAGAGCAATGACTCCCATCAATATTACTAAATTTAGGATTATCTTTTGATTCGTCTTTACTCCATGAATTATCACAACACCCATGTGAAACTAAAAAGCTATGAATTATGGTGTCTTGTGTAAAACTCCACACAAAAAACCGTTTAAGTCCAGAAGGTAAACTCATATCTATTAATATGCAGAAGTCAGTATTAAAGTTTTTTGATTTGCAGAATTGAAATGCCTCTTTAGCCTTTGTTCGTGTGGCTTGAATATTTAAGGTGGGTTTTATTGTTTTATATGTTGATGTGTTTTCTTTTGGATTATTGCATCCAAAAATGAATGTTATCAATAAGATTATTATGATATGGATTGTTGTCATTAAAATGGTTTTAACGTTCGGCGGTATGAAACGATGGGGATTGCGGGTGATTTTCTTTCAAGTTACACAAAAGTTGAAGCGGGCTACTGAGGTACTACCCATTTTTAGGACCACTTTGGTTATTTCTTAATTGAATTTCTATCATAATTTCTGATGATAATGATGATGTGGTGTTATATAATCGAAAATAACTCGCAGAGTTATTCTGATTATTAATACCTTTTCTTCTCGTTACTTCTTTTGCCTGTACGTTCATTTTTTTTCATCTTTATGCTGCCAGCCGGTATAACTCTGCCGGGGTTTTCCTTTTGATTTACTTGAACCATTTCTTGCTCCCAAAATTACGATGAAATAAGTATAAAGATGACTCTATTATCAAAAAAATTAAATTGCTAAGACCAAATGATATCTCCCGCTCTTTTTATTCGAAAATAATTTTGCCATGCGGAGAATAAAGTGTATATTTACCGCAAATTAAGCGGAGAAAATAGATGTACATATACAACCATCCTAACTGGCCACATTTTGAATGGAATAATGCAAAACTGTTACCATTGCTTTCATACATTAGAAACCGACAGGGAAAACTTATCGGGAAAATGGGTGCCTTGGGATTTGAACTTCAAAATGAAGCTAACCTAGAGATTTTGACTCTCGACATTACCAAATCGACGGAAATCGAAGGTGAATTTCTCGACAAAGAACAGGTTCGGTCTTCCATTGCAAGAAGATTGGGGTTGGATATTCCGGGTTTAGTGCAAACGGATCGAAATATAGAGGGTATAGTCGATTTAATGCTTGATGCGACTAAAAATTACGATAAGGAATTAACGAAAGAACGTTTGTTATCCTGGCATGCTTTTTTGTTTCCTACTGGTAAAAGCGGTATCTATAAAATCATTAGCGGAGGCTGGCGTGATGATTCCACAGGACCCATGCAGGTTGTTTCCGGAGCATTGGGAAAAGAGAAAATACATTATCAGGCTCCTCCGGCAGCTCAACTTGAAAATGAAATGCAGATTTTCGTTGATTGGTTTAATTTAGAACAGGGGAATGACTTGGTGTTGAAATCAGCCATTGCACATTTGTGGTTTGTAACCCTTCACCCATTCGAAGATGGCAACGGAAGAATTGCAAGAGCATTGAGCGATATGTTGCTTGCCCGTTCTGACGAACAATCCTATCGATTTTACAGTATGTCCACGCAAATACGGAAAGAACGAAATTCGTATTACGATATATTGGAAAAAACACAGCAAGGAAATTTAGACATTACAAACTGGCTGGAATGGTATCTGAATTGTTTGATGCACGCTATTGAGAATTCCGAAAAGATTCTTGAGAAAATAATGATAAAACACTACTTTTGGGTAAAAAACTCACACGTAACCCTTAATGATCGACAGCGGAAAATCCTGAATATGCTTATGGATGATTTGGAGGGGGCATTAAACACTTCGAAGTGGGCAAAAATCGGGAAATGCTCTCAAGACACAGCGTTGAGAGATATACAGGATTTGATAGAAAAAGGAATCTTGGTGAAAAGCAAGCAGGGAGGACGCAGCACCAATTACGAATTAAACATAAATTTTTAGATTCGAGAAATCCATATTGGCTGCGTAGGTTTCTACCTATGCCCTTACCCGGCAGTTTACAGAAAATTAGAAATCCATTTGATGAATTGTAAAAAAACTTCATAAATTTGGTTTATCAAATGAAAAGTTTTTGTACTATTGCATTGAATGATAAACGCAACATGATAGCGTCTATCAATCCAAGTGTTGAAATAAGGCGGCAAGCACAGACGACCGCTCGGCGATGATATTTATAAACTAAAAAACAAAATAATATGGATTTTAAAGACCAATTAAAACAGATTGCTGATAAAATCAGTAAGTTTAAACCCAAATTACGCTATAGAAAAAAGATTACTTTTAAGGTGAAAAATCCTAATGCGTAGCGTTAGAAAAAATTAGTATATGAATTTCGAGCTATCCTTTACCAATA
>Ga0208195_1002561_pt1 | contig 16822 bp, 19 predicted proteins | sample AD_UKC077_MetaG_FD_184441 | JGI IMG/M metagenome (GOLD analysis project Ga0208195, IMG submission 184441) | Active sludge microbial communities of municipal wastewater-treating anaerobic digesters from USA - AD_UKC077_MetaG (SPAdes) (version 2) | ecosystem: Engineered > Bioreactor > Anaerobic >...
ATATGCCGACGAAGAGAGAAAGCACCCTCAAGGTTTGGTGGATTATGAAGCTCTAGTTGACGAGTTGCTAGGCCTGATTGAATTTAGGTGAAACTAATGAAGAAGAAGACCACTACAAGTGGGATAGGGCGACTCCTGAATCTTCATCAGGACCTCTCAAGGCAGGCAGCTTTGGTTGATATGGAAGATAAAAACGAGGAAGGCCTGAGGGAAGAGGCCACCCCACCAGAAGAATTAGACACAAGAACACCTGAAAAGCAACAAAAAAAGGACCCATCATATGAAGAAAGATCATATGAAAAAACTTCCACACCTGAAGAAACTTCATATGATAAAACTTCATATGATGGGGGGTCATCTGAAAAAACTTCATATGAAAAAACTTCCACACCTGAAGAAACTTCATATGATAAAACTTCATATGAAGAAAGATCATATGAAAAAACTTCCACACCTGAAGAAACTTCATATGATAAAACTTCATATGATAGGGGGTCATCTGAAGAAACTTCATATGATAAAAAGGCATCACCTGAAAAAACTTCATATGAAGATATTACATATGAAGACCCCTCAAACTTTGTGAAATTGGACCAAATCCGAGCTTACACTTTCACACAAATTCTGCCATTTATCTTTAGACAGACTGAACTCAGTGCACAAGCACGTATAGTCCTTTGCAAAATGGTTTCCGAAAGTATTAAGACTAAGAAGACAACTATCCACGTCAAAAACAACGAATTGAGTAAAACGTGTGGAACCACTTACAGAACTGCGTTCCAGGTTCTTCACGATCTTAATGAAAAGAATTGGATTTCTTATATCCCTTCAAAGAATAACCGAAGTGGCAGTGAAGTCTCTATTAAAGAGACTTATACGCGTTTTATTGAGGAAAATGGAATCGCCTCCACTTGTGAAGAAATCTTCGAAAATCTATCATATGAAGAAATTACATATGGTCCGTATGGTTTAGTATGTTTTGTTAGTAAAGATCTTAAACCTACAAACATACTAAACAATAAGGAAAATAAAGAAAGCGAAAATCACCAAGAAGATAGATTACTTTTCTTTTCACAGTACCACGCGCTTTCAAATGTTCTGAGCTATGCTCTTCTGAAAGGGTTTGAAGTTTCCAGGACCAATAAGGCTATCATAGATCAGATAGTGGCCGAAGCAGGGAAGCTTGATGATGACCAAACGGTATCGAATTCCGCGGAACAATTCCAGACTAAGCTTCAACGAGCAATTTTCTATGTTTCCACAAAGAAAGCCAAGAACAAGTGGAGCTACCTGATTAGATCCCTGGAGAACAAATGGTACGAAACGCTAAGTCTCCAGGAATTAAACGAAATGGAAAGCGAGACGGCTCTTTTCCTGAAAGTTCTGACGGACAAGTTTTATATAGACGCTATGGGACTCCCGGAGTTGAAGGAACTGGACAGACGCTTACCGGAAGTCCTGAAAGGAGACAAAATCACAAGTCGTTCTATAAACACAGCACGAGAAACCCTTAAGGGATATTTTGGAGGTATATCGGCCTCCGTTGAAGAAATGCTTAAGAAATGGGGGATACTCAGTAAGAAGGCCAGCGAGGAGTTGTAACTAGCTGGAGGGGATGGGGAATGAAAAAGGCAACAGCAATTGCTTTGCTATTGCTTCTGGTGATTGCATCTTTTGCACTCACACCGCTTGAACTTGATTTGGATGGTACTAAAGTTCTGTATTTTGCTGAGTATTTTGACCTCTACAACGAAGTAACAGCCTTCGACGAGGCCGAGATTGCCTGGGTTACTGACGGCGATACAGTAAACCTGATCCGGAGCAAAACTCTCAAGCTTATTGAACCGGTCAGGTTAATAGGTCTGGATACTCCCGAAACGGTTCATCCCAGCAAACCAGTAGAGGAGTTTGGAAGAGAAGCATCTGATTTTGCCAAGAATCTACTAAACGAGAAGAATGTACGCCTTTCCTACGACTGGGACCCTCGAGACAGGTACAACCGAATTCTTGGTTACCTATGGCTCCCTGTCGAGTACTCGGGAGAGACCAGATATGTTCTCTTCAACCTTCTGGCCATTATCAACGGCTATGGCCACGCATACACAAGCTTCTCTTTCAACGAAAACTATATGCAAACCTTCTTAGAAGCAGAGACTTACGCCAGAGACAACTCGTTGGGTTTGTGGGGTCTGCAAGAGGCCATTATCGAGACTCCAGTGGAAGAAACCAAGCCTGGATACGATCCCACGGTCTTCATTACCAATACGGGCACGAAGTATCATAGAGAAGGGTGCAGATATCTCAAAGACAGTAAAATCGCTTTACGACTTTCGGAAGCAAAGAGAAGAGGGTATACTCCCTGCAGTGTTTGTAACCCGCCTAAATAGGCCGTGATGTTAGATGATGTTATTCCTGATGTTCATAGTGATAATCCTTATGTTTATTTTTCTTCCGGATAGCAGCAAAGACGAAGTGGACAGAAGGCACAAAGAACAGGATTTGCGAAGAGAAGATGAAGACTATATCAGAAAACTAAAAGAGCGAAGTGTTGGGAATCCTTATCTTAATTTGCCGAAGAACCTGCTGACAAACGATTATAGAAAGATAAGCCCAAAGCAGGTCGAACTAACTATGAAGCAAGTAGATAGCCTTTCGGGAAGGGATTTTGAAATTCTTCTCGAGAATCTCTTCCGCAAGAAAGGATACGACGTTGAAAGAACTCCTGATTCCGGTGATTTTGGAGCAGATGTAATAGCGCAGAAGCGAGATAAGAAAATTGCCATTCAGGCAAAAAGGTATGAAGGAAAAGTTAGTCTAGGAGCAATCCAAGAAGTAAGGGCTGCTATGGATTACTATTCTTGTAACAAAGCCATAGTGATAACAAACAGCCAATTCACAGAAGCAGCCAAGAAACTAGCTGAAAGGACAGGAGTAGTTCTCTGGGACAGGAAGATTCTAGCGTTTAATATGGGAATAGTTGACACGGAGTCAGAGACAAAGGTTTACGATATCCAGGAAGGAAACGGTGAAATCTATGATCTGGAAGACTACTTTTGATCTTGCTAAATCGTACCCTTTCGGACAAGCCTTTCCGAGGGGCATTGTTGAATGATTATCAAGAGATTCTATTTAGATTTGCAGGACCTAATCAATAACGAAACTTGACTTATATTAACATATATGCTAACATTATAGATGCCTTGTGGAGGAGTTATGGAACTTGTTAGATGGGAGAATTACTCAGTCTATTTTTTCGATGAAGATGATGGAAGCAATTATGTGGGTGATTTCATTTACAACCTCTATAAAAGTGATAGAGAAGCCGCTGAGAGGATATTGAAGTTGTTTTTCGAGAGATTGGGTGAAGGTAGAGGGGTCACACAAGAGTTCATTGTTAAACACATAAAGGACATTAGCTCGATGGATATCTTTGAGTACAAAGATAAATCAACACTCCTTAAGAAACAGATTCGTATCTATTTCGGTGCTCATCGAAAGACAAAGACAATCGTTTTTGTTTGTGCGGGGTTTAAGAAAGGCAAGGCAGAACAGAGCAGGGATATCGAAACTGCTCATAGAAGGTACAAGAGATACATTGCAAGGTTTGATTAGAAGGATGTGAGTTATATGGCAACATTTGAGCAACTTATTAAGAGACTCGAGAAGAACGAAGGTTACCAGAAGGCCCAGGAAGAGTTTGGCCCGCTGTTCGATTTTGTAAATGCTCTTATCGATCTTCGCGTTGAGAAAGGTCTCACCCAGAAGAATCTAAGTGACCTTACTGGAATTGCTGTGCCTACTCTGTCACGCATAGAAAGTGGAAAACAGAATCTTTCGTTCAAAACTATGCAGACACTCGTCAACGCGCTTGGAGGAAGGCTTCTCGTAACGCCGAATGCAGATACCGTGACCGAACTTACTCCCAGGGCAAACGAGACACTAGATAGGCTTACTACCAAGACCGGTATGGGAAAGGCTGAGCTTATAGAAGGTCTGGCGTCCGTTTATGAACAAGTTCTGGACGGCGCGGGAAAGCACAGTATCGAGATCATACGAAGCTACCAGCTCAAGGCCGAGACTGACTATATTGGCGCGCTTTCGATGACTGTAAAGAGCGGTGCTGAAAGTCTCTCGTCCCTTTTGAGAGACGAGTTCTTCTCATTGGGTCTTGGAGAGGAAGATGAACTGAGTATGGAAGCAATCGAAGACTTCTGTACCTCGGTTTAAGGAGAGCGTCTATGGCTGAAAAGCAGGAACTAACACTCAGCAAAGATGAATTCGGAGAGTTCAGAAAGCTCATAGACAATATAGAGCTAACAGACGTTGTCACAGTTAAGCAGGCCTTCGAAGCCAACAGAAAGCATCGGGTTCCTAAAGCTGTAGAAGTTACTATCGAGTCCGCACCTGCTAAAATAACTGCAGATGCTGGTCTTAACGTGTTGAAGAGCTATAGAGTCCTTGTTAAGAAAGAGAAGAAAACTATATTTACTTTTTCGGCAACGTATGAATTGCTATTCAGCACAAGGGATTCTACCCAGGTAAGTGCCATATTGGAAAACGAGAAGATCAGACAATTCTTTGAAGGTCTACAGCTATCCAAGATACTGTGGCCGTTTATTCGTGAAGAGTTTAGAACGGCAGCTGCTAAGTCTGGACTAAAGCCGTTCACCCTTCCCTTTTTGAAGTAGTTTTGGGAGTAAAAGTCCGGTTTGCGATGATTTAGGTTAAATCTGGAGGTAAACATCTTGTCATCGTCATTTTTTGCTGAAGAAGCCAGTGCGGGGTTCTATCTAGGGTATCTACGTGAGCTTCGAGAAAGACTCGTAAAATCTTCTAACATATCTATACCCGATCTAAGAACACTTTCCGTTTTCAAGTTCAAGAGATTTGGTGACGGTAACCAAAAGATCAGCAGGGAATTGGGACCACTTGTGGCAGTTTACCGGAACCTCCTTGCGCGCGGGGAACCTACCTTGCCCTCACTCTTCGTGGAGCGGACTCTCCTTGCTTCTGTTGGACATTTGTTGAAAGTAAAGGAGACGAACAGGGCCGGTTCTGTAAGATTTGGACCTGAAGCGCAATACAAAGAAGCAAAGGAAGAAGCCTGGTATCTGGCACTAGCAAAGGCCCATTACATTGTCGAACCGAGGTTGAAGGATCCGGTAAAAGCACTTAACGGCACTCTGGATAGCGAGGAAGAAAGATTGTTCATATCTTCAACAGTGCCTGAAGTCTTCGGAAAACACACGTGGCAGATCGTTGAGCCTCAAAGGCCTTTAAGTACACTGACCAAAGACAACGAGATTTTCTCAAGGCAGAGAGTTGATTTCAGTTATGAATCTACCCAATGGAAGCTGGTCTTTGAGGTTGATGGAGACCAACATAAAGACAACGGCCAAAGCATATTGGACAAAAAGAGAGACACGGCCCTTCAAGAGGCGGGATGGAAGGTAGTGAGACTGTCTGCCGCCGAGGTTCGACAGGGGACCGCAGTAAAAAGGCTCTCAAAGGCAGGAGAAGCGCTGGCAGACGATCCAATGATCTCACTTACGGGTGAAATCTACAACAAACCTCTTTGGGAAACTAAAGCAGGGCTGGAGGCTATGAAACTTGTTCTATCACCATTCGCCATTGCCAGAATCCAGAGGGTACTTTTAGATGCCCTAGAATCCGGGGCTTTGGATCTGAACGCTTCTCTCTGGAATATCCTCATAATCGAACGTGACGTCCCCTGTTCTAAACTGGCCATCATAGACTTCATACAGCACTTAAGCGCACTTCTTTCCCTCTCTGGCCGGGAGGTTAAACTACCATCCGTGAAGCTCACCGTTCTAAACACGAAAGAGTTCAGTGATGCCGATGAGGGAGTAACCGACGCCTTACTCAAAGAACACCGGATATCTTTCAAGAAGGACTTCATAGGTGCTTCTGATGGTTTCTACAATGCCGATGTCTGTTTGGATATCTCGATGCTTCAGAAAGAGAACTTCGCAGATCCCGGAGAAGGCTGGTACAAAGACCTCATAAAAGCCTCAGGAAGCGTTTATATACTGCGGGGGGTACATTCACATAGGCAAGTACGTAAAATTGCAACTGAGAGCCCTATAATGTACAAAATCGACCATTCCAAAGAAGAGACCTTACGCTTCTTCTTGCAGAACATCTTCCGCAAAGAAACTTTCAGGGAGGGACAGTTCGATGTTATCCGTAGAGCCCTGGGACTCAAACCCGTTATAGCCTTACTTCCAACGGGTGCCGGTAAATCAATCTGTTACCAGATGGCAGCACTTCTCCAGCCGGGAATAACTATAGTCGTTGACCCGCTAAAGACCCTTATGCTAGACCAGGCTGAGAACCTGAAAGCCGCTGGAATTGACTGCGTTGAGTTCATAAACAGTGACCAGACAGTTTTAGAGCGCGAAGAAGTGGTCAAGAATTTTGATCAGGGAAGGTACCAGATCATATTCGTTTCCCCAGAGAGGTTCCAGATAGGCGAGTTCAGATCGAGTCTGGCAAAGGTTACTGTCAACAATCTCATCCCCTATCTGGTAATTGATGAGGCTCACTGTGTTTCCGAGTGGGGCCACGACTTCAGGACCTCCTACCTCAATCTCGCAAGGAACGCCAGAAAATACTGCAAGCATAACGGCTTCGAGCCTGTAGTTCTCGCCTTGACCGGTACGGCTTCTTTTGTAGTTTTATCGGACGTGCAGAGGGAAATAGGAGTAGATGACGAAGAGTCCAAGATCCAGCCGGCGACTTTTGACAGAAAGGAACTGAACTTCGAAATAGAGAAGGTCCCTAGTACGGGAAAAGAACAGAAGCTTATGAAAATCCTGAACAAGTTGCCGGAAAGGTTTGGGAAGAGCCGGGAGGAGTTTTTCAAACCTAACAGCTATAACACCTGTTCGGGTCTTATATTCACCCAGCACGTGAATGCCAACTATGGCGTTTATGAAATATGCGGTGTTCTGAGGTCTTCCTTCCCCGGTACAAGGATAGAGTTCTTCAGCGGCGAAGTTCCGAAAGTGACTGATAGATTCAGAAAGACCAAAACTCCTGTTATGTCCAGCGAGGAGTTCGATAAGTACAAGCGTGATACCCAACTGGGATTTAAGAATAACGAGTTCCCTGTTCTTGTAGCCACGAAGGCATTTGGAATGGGTATAGACAAGCCAAACATACGCTACACAATACACTACGGAATCCCCCAATCTCTTGAGGCATACTACCAGGAAGCGGGCAGGGCCGGAAGAGACAGGGAAGACGCTGTATGTACGATCATCTTCTCGGACGACGATCGAAGCTTAATCCAGAAGTACTTCGATCCAAATGTTGATGCCGATAAGCTTGCAGACATACAAGACCCTGGCTGGAACGATCGCGGCGACATCTGTCGGATGATGCATTTCCATAAAAACTCGTTTAGGGGTGCCAATACAGAAAAACGTGAAATAAAGGAACTTCTTAGCTCTTACATCGGGAAGCATCTCTCAAGTATGAAAACAGGAGAAAGGAAGACCGTGGAAATCCCGTACTCCTGGAGTAATGAAGATCGTGGTAATAAGGAGAAATCGATTTACAGACTAAGCTCGATCGGCCTTGTAGAGGATTACACTATCGACTACAACAGGAAGCAATTCGTAGTGGAGATTTGTAGGAAGACAGACGACGGGTATATAAAAGCACTCCAAGAATACGTTGGGCGGTATAAGACAGAAGAGTATGTCGAGAACGTCCCTTACGAAGTTGCTTCTGAGAAAGGTAATGGGATTATCGAAAAGGCGGTTTGCTTCCTGATAAGATTCGTCTACGACGAGATAGAGCGTAAGAGGCGCCGAGCTCTCCAGAACATAGCGGAAGTGGCCAGAAGCAGTGCTAACGGCGAGGATATCCGCCGCGCCTTGCTGGATTACCTTGAATCTTCTCCCTTTACCGGACCGCTACAGGAAATACTACGAAAGGTTGATCCAGCACAGTGGTGGGAGATCCTGAGTATTCTTGAAGACAATGATGATGTAGATACTGCAAGGCAGCTTCTTGGAGGATGCAGAAGATTTTTGGAAAGTAGTCCAGACCACCCGGGACTTCTCTTGCTGAGTGGTGTTGGAAATCTGGCTATCAAGTTTCCAAATCTCGATGCAGGGTTCTCGGCGATAAAGACCGGCCTAAAGGAGTTGCTTAAGAATGGCTATAGCAAAGTCGAAAATGTCGGATCGGAACTCGTTGAGCGAGTAGCAAGAATAATGGCCCCAAAAACAAATAGTGCCGAGGTAATGGCGCTTCTAGGCGAGACGGTTTTGGATGTTATACCGACAAGAAGAATTGCAAGGGAAGTGTACAAGTACTGTCCTGAGAAAGCTCAACTTGTAATTATGAATGAAATTGCACACAGAGTAAAGAAGTTCAATGATGGATTTATTGGGGTGAAGAGATGAAGGAAGACAAGATACTGAGTGCAGAATCTGTTCTGAACAATCTTATTGCCGAGCTTGAAAGAGTAAAGAAAGCCGCCGAACAACTAGATGATGCCAGGAAGACCGTAGTTACCGTAACCGAGGCTAGCGAAAAGGTAACTAAGGGTATGAATACATTGATCAACACAGCAAACAAGGTTTTGAAGAACATTGAGGAAGCAAAGATTCGCGAGCAGTATGACAAGGTAGAAAAGGAACTAACGGAATTTACTAACAAAACAGAGAAGATTATGGGTGATATTTCTTCTATGGAAAACACGGTTTCATCCGGAATAAATGCTATGAAAGAGGACAGTCAATCAGCAAGAATTACACTGTCTGAGAGTGTAAAAGGATTGAACAAAGATATGGCCGATATAAGAGCCGAGGTAGTCAACGTCCAGAAGAGTAACCAGAGTACCGTCGACAGTCTGAAAAAGACTATTGTAGGCTTATTCAGTGGTGTGCTTGTACTTCAACTGATTACATTGCTGATGATCTTGTTGAGGTAGCCAATACTATGAGCGATAGAGCTGACACAGAAAGGGACATAGAAGACGAAGAATATCGCAAGAAACTGCAAAGACTTTGTGATCAGGCACTGGTTGAAAGCGCCAGGAAGAAAAACAATGCGGTCTGGAGTTACAGAGTAAAGGATAGACTGGAGACGTTCCGTTTGGAGCTTGTAATTGGAGCCTGTTTGGCTTTTGGTATGATGATCTTTCTCCTCTTGAGCAATTAAGAAGAACTGCCTTATGTGACTTATACTACATTTTCTGGATGTGATACGGCTGTTTTATCTTGATGGTCTTAGTGAACCCGAAAAGCTTGTCTCTGGATCATTTGCCTGGTTCTTGCCGGCAAAAGTAATAGCAATTGGTAATGAAAGCTTTAGCATAGGTGTATGGCGAAGGATGGACCTTCGTATGTGCTCCGCTCGAGATGATATTATGGTTGTGAGGTTGAACAAGGGCAGTGGCTTTATTTGTCCTGTGGAAGAAATACCTGGATTTCTAGAAAAGATTCTAGAAAGTTTTGTTGAAGAGGAAGTAATCGACTATACTCTGCAAAAAGACTCAGTTTGGTGGTCCAGAGTTATCGGAAAGAGGAAAGCATATTACTATCTTTTACAGATGACGTATGATCCTGAAGAAGACGAAGTTTTCGCCTGCGTAGCTAAAGCAAATGAGCCAATCATAATTGGGGAGGAGACTTGCTGAATTTGAAAGAGGAGATGAATGTAGGTTTTACTATTCTTGCATTAACAAACATTAAAGGAATTGGATCCAAAACTCTTTTTAAGGCGAGAGAGGAACTCCTTTCTTGGAATTTGCTTGAACCAAGAGATATTCTGGAAATATTGGAACAACTCATAGTAAGCAAGAAGCTTCCTGAGAAGTTTTATCAGATAACGATAAAGGACGCTGAAATGGCTTTCACAGAGGCGGCGAAAATCTTTTCGGACATTGATTCAAAGAATGTGAGGATTTCAACTTTCCTGGAAGACAGCTTTCCGCTGGAAGCCGTGAACCTGGAGAACCCGCCGGCTTTTCTGTATTATCAAGGGGATATAAGACTTCTAAAAAGGCAAAAGCTGGCAATAGTAGGTACAAGAAAGCCAACAGCCTTTGGACTCAAAAAAGCACAAGAAATTGCAAAAGAAGCGGCAGATTACAAAGTTGTGGTCGTCAGTGGTCTGGCCCTGGGGGTAGATTCTGCGGCCCATAAAGGGGTGCTCCTATCAACAAGACCGGAGAGCACAATTGCCGTTTTACCCAGCGGCGCTGGTGATGTATATCCTGCCAGTAATAAGAAACTTGCTTTTGAAATCCTAAAGAATGGAGGGCTACTCATTTCTGAGCGCCCTCCGGGAGCAGAAATTCAGAAGCACAACTTTGTAAAGCGTGACAGGATAATAGCGGCTATAGCAGACGGAGTACTGGCTATTGAAGCAGCGTGTACCAGCGGAACTTTGATAACTATGAACTATGGGTTCGAACTCGGCAGAAAGCTATTTGTGCTTAACCACTCGGTCGATTATGAGAGTGAAGATACAATCGGGGGACTAAAGAAAGCCGCAGCTCAATACGGGGCTTTGTGGATAAACGAATTCGGAGATTTAATGGGAAGTTTTGGCCAGGGCAAAAGTTAAGACTTCAACTGGTGCGTGTAGCTCAAGTAACTGCTTACAAGCTTTTAGAGAATTCCCAGTAGTCGTCACGTCGTCCAATAGCAAGACTCTTCTTCCTTTTAACAACCCGGGGTCACTAACTACAATGCTGTTCAGATCAATCCTCAAGTCCCTACTACCTCCGAAAGACTTCTTGCTTACAGACAATCTTCTCAAAAGTACATTTGTTCCGTCCAGTCTTAATCCATTTTTGCAAAGGTTGCGCGCAATGGAATGGATCCCGCTATCGGGACTATTTGACGCTTTTGAGGGTGGAACAACACAGATAACGAAGGCGTCTTTGGATAGAAGCTCGTTCAGTCTTTTTGAATAGTATTCGATTGCATACTGTTGAGAATTTTTAAGAGCAAGTATCATTTTTGATTGAGCATCTTGAGGTCCCAAATAAGTCGGGAAGTACTTATGCAGGGAACCGCTGGTAGGAGCCATAAAGATGCGGTTTGCTCTCTGAAACCAGATGGTCTCGGCATAAGCGGCCTTCACTTTGTTGGATGGATCGGAAATTTCTGAAAGTCTATCTTTTATTGGCAGAAAAGGGACAAGTCTTTCGATAATGCCCACAGCATCGGGAATAAAGTTAGACCCTTTCCCTGCAATCGAAGACAGAAACGGCCCGTTTAGTCCTGCTTTAGTAATAAGCGAAAAGAAAATATCTGAATCTACAAAGTGCGGATCAAAGTACTTTTTTCCTTTGCGGGGAAGCAGACAGATAACCTGATAAACTCGTTTGGCAAAGACTTTTCTGTCATCACAAGTAACTGAGACTCCCTGTTCAAGAGTTTTTACTAGCTTACTGAATGCACTTTCCACGGTTTTAAGCGTATAAATCCCTCCTTTGTTAGTTATCGTGCCAGTTCAGTTTCTTGTTTTTGTAGCAAGTTATGATCTGAGCGCCGTCTGAGGATACGAGAACGTGGATACCTTGCAAGTTTTCTGGGCACCTTTTGTCTCCAAAGAACAGAGTTGCTTTTCTCTCAGAGGAGCGGTGTTTTGCTCCCTTTCTGATTACTTCAATAACCTGTGCTTCCTTCAAACCTCGCTGTGCCATTCTCTTCCTTGCGTGTTCAGAGAATTCGGGTAACTGCATAGGCTGTCCTCCTTTTTTATGGATCGTTTATTATTCATATGTGGATGCCGGCATAGAATATCTCAGAGCAAGTACCTGAGTAGAAAAGATTACTGAGAATCAGCACTATAAAATGAGGGTCAAAAAGTAAGAGGGAACTTTGAAGCCAAAGAACTGAAGAATTACAGAGGTTTCGCTAATTTGAGAAAACTCCTTCTCGCAAGGACCTCGAATTTACACTTAAAATGCCTTATTTTGAGATCCCTGTCGAGATGGAGTCCCTTTCTATGCTTATAAGCTAATCTTTCGCTGGCGAGGCATCTAGAGGCGTGTTTTCGCCCTCCTTGAGATAGCCCCTGACTACACGGAAGGGATGTACGGGATTTTTTGGATAATAAGGGAGGAATCTATAGCTACAAGAAGAGCCTCTCCGGGTTCATAGAACTGGAACCCCGAGAAGTAATTTTCTCGTGACATCATATGACCGTCTATGATCTGAGATTCAACACCGAAGGAGCCTTTGATTTTCTCTAGTAGCTCAAGTGCAAAAAGTGAAGTTTCAGAACTCTTTGTCCAGAAAACCTCTTCTCTTGTCCACCTAAAAGGTTCGAAGCAACTAGAATTGAACCTCGCCAAAGCTTCCTTCAATGCCTTTTTTGAAGGCACTTTCGACTTAATGGCTCCTTCTATGTCTAGAAACTCCTTCACTAAGAGATCATATCTGTTATACCCTTGCCTGAAAGAAGCTTTCAGGTGTTCTGAACCGTTCTCTTCTACCCAGCTACTGCACAGCTCGACTTGTTTTTTCCTCTTCTCAGCCAGCTCTTTTCTGAGGTTTCCTAACCTCTGAATAATCGCCTGATCAGTTTTTGCCAAATCCTTAGCTACTTGCAGAATTTCGCCAGTAGACGGGTTATGGCTGAATCTGAATACCCTTCCTCGGGCCTGCCACTTAACTCCGGCAGATGCGTCAAACTCCAAATAATAGGAGAAAGTGTCTAAGAATTCGCTCAGGTTCAATACGAACTCACCCTTTTCAATCCTCCCTGGCAAAGCAAGCAACTCATCAGTCAAAGGCACAGTGATCTCCTGAGTCTCTCTGCCGTTGCCACCTTCCTTTTCATTTTGCTTTCTTGCGGTTTCTTCGAGTTTGAATCTGAGCTTACAGGTCTTAATTTCCATAATGCACCTCCAGATGAATATTTTTGAGTTATGAGTTTCTGTGCTTTGCTTTACTGTATAATTGATTGAAGCCGAACGGGGGCTACACAGAGTTGTTTTTTTATTGGGTTACTGTACTTATCTTCACGAGACCGCCGCTCTTAAAGAACCAAGTAAATACTGGTATAAAGCAACAATTAAGGAAAGAAATAGAGATTAGAAAGCGAGTATATAAATCTATGACAAAATGTAACTAAAGAACCTGCCACAGGAGGGCTTGTGCTACCGGAGAATTATCAAGAAACTATAGCAGCTGAGATCAAGAAGCTCTACTTAGGCGATAAGAGTAAAAATAAACCTTGCTTCAAGGTGCAGAAGTATATTCCACAAGCGATGTCGAGCAGTACACTTCTTTTTGGTGATAACCATTTTGTTCCGGTACAAGTGACAACAACCGAGGGTAAACTTCGGAACTTTGTTGTTACCATTGAAGGCTATCGCGGGTATCTACACGCGCTGGTAAAGGATAACTACGTTCCCGGGTTCTATCTGATTTACAAATGGGAGAAGCTGAATCAAATAGATTATAGAAAGCTTACACCTGCGCACAGGTATCGTGCTCCAACCGTCTCTGAGTACTATCAGCTTATGCAGCAAATAAGGACTTCTACGGAGGTGAGTTATGAGTCCTCCTTAGGGAAGAGGTTAAGGGAGCCCTTTGGTCTTATCTCAGAGAAGGGAAGAACAACCTACTTCCTGGATATGAAGATGCCTGTTTATCAAGATCAGCGCCGTATGATTCTCACAGTTACGCTGTCTTGTGCTATATACGGTCCTCTTGATCCTTCAAGTGTTTATACAAAAAGAAAGATAACAGCTAGTATGAGCGCCACTCTAACCACCAACTCACCTGAAAAGCTGGTAACCGGTAAGAAAGGACGGACTCTAAGGAAAAATGCAAAAGTCATATGAAGTATTGGTTCCAACTGCTCTGCCTATGCCGGAAGAACCAAGAAACGGAAAGTTCTTGAAGCTTCTCTTTTTGGCAGTTAAGACACTCAGCAACAATGTAAACCATCTAGACTCTGCAAGTTTCGAGAAGACGGTTTACAAGGCCGCACTGCTTGTAGATTCAAATAGAACCCGCGCTTCGAAGTACATTGAGTTACTCTTAGAAAGTGAGTTCTATGATGCTCATAAAGGTATCACTATTGCCGAAAATGGGTACCATCTTCAAATGTGCTCTTCAGAAATCCTTACCAATTACTTTTCTTTCAGAGATTTCATAATAGCCTGTACTCTTACAAATGTCCGTTCCTGCTCTGCTGAAAGTCTGGCCGTGGTTACAGGGCTGTCTGCCCGCCACTGTAAAAGGATAAGAATTGACCTTGTTAAGAAGGGGCTTGTACGGCGGAAAGAAAGATTCATACAGGTTGAAGAAGGTGTTCTAGATTCAAGAAGGATAAGACGATTACTTGTTAAGAGGGATGGCAAATCGATACTTATAGAGTGTTATCAGGTTTCACCAAGCTTCAAGAGGACCACAAAGCTAAGAAACCTGCTCAACCCTGATGTGAAAACGAATTTCTCCAGAAGGATTGACAGTAATTTATGGAACTCGAGCAATCCAGACGTTTACAGGCTAAGAAAATTGAAAAACGGCGGTATGCACGTCCAACTTGGCAAGAAATACGGGTATTCAACTGTAGCTGAAGTAATCAATCTTTCTTCAATAGAGGAGTCAAATCCATCAGGGCTTTCTCTGCAAGAGATAAGTGAAATATCGAAAGAAATGGATGGAGAGCAATCTGAGCTTGTTATGCAAAAAATCATTAACGAAATGGTCCTCATAAAAGATGTCAAGAAGGCTCAGATAAAAAGATAGAAAATCCAGTTTCACTTAAGCAAGTAATTCCATCATAGAGCTAGGATCTTTACCTGCGCACACATACACTTGATCTGCAATCTTGTGTTCAAAACCAAAGAGATAAGAACAAACGCTGTCAGAATTCCCATATTCTTTCTTCATTTTACTTTCTTATCAAAGTAAATCATTCAGAAGAATTTGGTAATGAATGTAACAATGAATATAATAGTGCTAAGCAATTACCTTCTTGTAATAGATGGAGGAACAGTTGTGAGGCAGGAAATACAGGTTATCTTTGAAGAACCTTATGAATCAAAACAGATAGACATAGAAGCCAGAATAGGGAAGAGGCTGGTAAGGATAATCACCACTCCAGATGAATCAAGAATAAGAAATGGAGATCGATGGCTAGTTTACGTAAAAACACCAAAATTAGATCAGTAACAAATACAGTAAAAAAAGGGGGGAATTATGGCAAGAGATTTAGTGATTGTCGAGAAAGGCAGCTTCACGATGGGAGACACCTGGGGTGATGGTTATGATTGGGAAACCCCTACACACAAAGTGACGCTAACATACGACTTCTGTTTGGGAAAATATCAAGTTACTTTTGATGAGTATGACGCTTTCTGCAATGCGACTTGGAGAAGCAAACCATATGACGAGTATATAGGAAGGGGAAAAAGACCGGTAATCAACGTCAGCTGGAACGACGCTATTGCTTACTGTAACTGGCTGAGCGAGAAAGAAGGTATTCCGAAAGCGTATGACGACGATGGTAATCTACTGGATAAGGACGGAATGATAACGACAGATCCATCGAAAGTAGTAGGCTACAGATTGCCAACGGAAGCTGAATGGGAATACGCGGCCAGAGGTGGGAACAAAAGTAAGGGTCACAAGTATTCTGGAAGCGATAACGTAGATGATGTTGCCTGGTACGATTCGAACTCTGGCAACAAGGCGCAGGAGGTTGGAAAGAAGGCGCCCAACGAGCTGGGAATTTATGATATGTCCGGAAACGTATGGGAGTGGTGCAGTGACTGGGATGGAAACTACTCCAGTTCGGCACAGACAAACCCGTATAACAACAGTACAGCTGGTTCCAACCGGGTGGTTCGTGGTGGCAGCTGTTACTTCGTCGCGGCTCTCGTACGGGTAGCTCTCCGCTCCGGCTCCTCGCCCGCTAGCACGAGCGACCACCTCGGGTTCCGTATTGCAAGGACGGTGCCCTGATTACACTTTAGCCTTTTTACATTTTTACACTTATGGCCTTCAGGATAGTGACGGTCTCTTTGGACTAAACCGTTACCGGACCGGAAGACGCCTTTATGCGTGCCAGACTTGAAGACTGATAGTGAATGTAAATCTTTTAGTCAAATGACTTATCTCTGCCTAACGGGACTACAGCTCCCGCTTTCCTGTAGTCTAAATACAGTAAGCCTTACGGAAGAAACATAACTAACAGATGACTTCACAAACTGCCTTATCGCCTGAACCTGCCAGGAAGGAACAATCAAAGATGGTTAAGATATTAAATCCCCTGGTGCTAGAATATCACCAAACCACTCAGTCATACCTTTGATTCACACTTCATTTCATATAACGAGAGAGTTGTTCAGGAGAATTAGGGGGCCGTCATTGTGCTAAAGAATGACGTCGTTTCATATTGGATTAAAGACAGCAGAGACTTCGGAATAGCAATTAGACACAGGACTCTGAGAATAGCTCTTGACCGCAGAGAAGTCTCAACCGATCAACTCACGGAGATAACCAGACTTCTCTGGGAGAGGCAGGGGCAGGATGTTGACGAACTCGTGGCCCTGTTCTACCTGCCGGGTGTGCAGACAGACTCGACGGTCTATGCCATAGGTTCGTGTATGAAAGACGGGAAGGCAAAGATCCGTTACGAGAGGTAAGGGTATGTGGAAGATAGAGTAAGAGGAAGCAAAACCGTGGGAGGTGTATTTATGGTACGTAAGGTTCTATTGATTACAATAATGCTGGTGGTACTTACTCCTATGTTTTTTGCCGCTGGAAATACTGGATACCTTTCCGTTAAAGCGGCAGATGGAGTTGAG